>ENA-UONX01000184-UONX01000184.1-human-gut-metagenome-genome-assembly--contig:-P74old-NODE-184-length-98097-cov-12.755503_pt1 | contig 98097 bp, 64 predicted proteins | sample MGYA00242466_ERZ724013 | MGnify/ENA metagenome assembly ERZ724013 | reverse complement strand
AGAGCATCTGACTGTTAATCAGAGGGTCCTTGGTTCAAGTCCAAGAGGAAGAGCTTCCTAAGAGAGACACAAGCTAATATGTGTCTCTTTTTTTATGCACAATCCACACGTTTTCCAATAACTTTCCAACCGGTTCTTCACAATTCACAGGCTTTTCAACCGGGTTATCAACAGGTTTATTCACATAGCGATTAGATATTATCTAAGTTTCTTATACGTTCAGATACAAAAACAGGCGTAGAGCTTTAACAACTCTGCGCCTGTCACATGCTATTATATAAGAAATCTTAGTTTCTGTTCTGACGTTTACGCTCTGTCTCATTCAAAATAATCTTACGCATACGCATATAATTCGGAGTGATTTCAACATATTCATCACTCTTGATATATTCCAATGCATCTTCCAGACTGAAGATAGTAGGCGGAGCCAAAGAAACCTTTTCATCTGAACCAGAAGCACGCATATTGGTCAGCTTCTTCGACTTCGTTACATTTACAACCAAGTCATTTTCTTTTGTATGTTCCCCAACTACCTGACCCGCATAAACTTCTTCTCCCGGAGCTATAAAGAAACGGCCACGAGACTGCAAGTTATTCAAGGCATAAGCATAAGCCGTTCCGGTTTCCATCGCAATGATAGAACCATTGGTACGGCGTTCAATCTCACCTTTCCAAGGCTGATATTCCAAGAAGCGGTGAGCGATGATTGCTTCACCGGCAGAAGCCGTCAGAGCGGCATTATTCAAACCGATAATACCACGAGAAGGAATTGTAAATTCCAAATGCATACGTCCGTTCTTGCTTTCCATCATCGTCATCTCACCTTTACGTTTGGTTACCATATCGATGATACGGCTTGAACATTCTTCCGGCAAATTGATTGTCAGCTGTTCAACCGGCTCGCATTTTACGCCATCAATTTCCTTGATGATAACCTGCGGCTGACCTACCTGCAATTCATAACCTTCACGACGCATCGTTTCGATCAAGACAGACAAGTGCAATACACCACGACCATAAACCAACCAAGAATCAGCAGAATCCGTTGGCTTGACACGCAATGCCAAGTTCTTGTCCAGTTCCTTCTGCAAGCGTTCATAAATATGACGAGAAGTTACATATTTACCATCTTTACCGAAGAAAGGTGAGTTATTGATCGTAAAGAGCATAGACATGGTCGGCTCATCAATGGCAATAGTCGGCAAAGCTTCAGGTTCTAACGCATCAGCTATTGTCTCACCGATTTCAAAACCTTCAATACCGATTACGGCACAGATATCTCCGGATTTAACCGACTGCACTTTCGTACGGCCCAATCCTTCGAATACATCGATTTCCTTAATCTTTGACTTCACCTGCGAACCATCCCGTTTACACAGAACGATATCTTGTCCTTCACATAATTCTCCGCGATGAACACGTCCGACTGCAATTCGTCCTACATATTTAGAATAATCCAACGAAGTAATCAACATCTGAGACGGACCTTCCAGTACCTGCGGTTCCGGAATATATTTGATGATGGCATCCAAAAGAGCCGTAATATCCGTCGTAGGCTTTTGCCAGTCTTCCGACATCCAACCTTGTTTAGCAGAACCATAAATAGTCGGGAAATCCAACTGATCCTCGGTTGCATCCAGACTAAACATCAAGTCGAACACCATTTCCTGTACTTCTGAAGGACGACAGTTAGGCTTATCTACCTTATTAATGACAACGATAGGCTTCAGACCAATCTGAATGGCTTTCTGAAGCACAAAACGAGTCTGCGGCATCGGGCCTTCGAAGGCATCAACCAACAACAAACAGCCATCAGCCATATTCAATACACGTTCAACTTCCCCACCAAAATCGGCGTGCCCCGGAGTATCGATAATATTAATCTTATAACCTTTGTAATTAATAGACACGTTTTTGGCAAGAATAGTGATACCTCTTTCCCTTTCCAGGTCGTTGCTGTCAAGGAACTGATCCGGCTCTGCCTGTCCTTCTCGGAAAAGCTTACCGGCTAATAACATTTTATCCACGAGCGTTGTCTTTCCGTGGTCTACGTGCGCGATAATCGCAATGTTTCTTATCTTTTGCATTGAAGACTAATTTATTGGCTGCAAAAATACGACATTTCTCACAATGTATAAGGAATATTATACCCAAAAAATAAAAAAAGAGGAAGAATTCATTGCAAATCAAAAAGAAACACCTATCTTTGCATCCGCTTAAATAACATAGTATTAATTTATTAAAGTACAAGAATCATGTATTTAGATTCAGAAAAGAAAAAAGAAATCTTCGAAAAGTACGGTAAATCAGCTACTAACACAGGTTCTGCTGAAAGCCAGATTGCTTTGTTTACTTACCGTATCGCTCATTTGACTGAACACTTGAAAGCTAATCACAAAGACTTCGCAACTGAACGTGCATTGAAAATGTTGGTTGGTAAGCGTCGTCGTCTGTTGGATTATCTGACAAAAGTTGATATCGAAAGATATCGTGCTATTATCAAAGAACTGGGTATCAGAAAGTAATTTTACTTCTCATATAAAGTTCATAGAAAGGTCACTTCTTGCCGGAGTGACCTTTTTTTTATTTCTCATCTTTCTGTTATTATTCATAACGAACGGCTGTTCCGGCTGCCGTAACCATCAGCATACTTCCTTCACCTCCTACGGTTTCATAATCAAGATCGATAGCAATCACGGCATTCGCGCCCAAAGCAGCAGCCTGTTGCGACATCTCCTGCAAAGCCGTTTCCTTGGCTTCCCGCAATACTTTTTCGTATGAACCCGAACGTCCGCCTACAATATCCCGGATGCTGGCAAAGAAATCCCTGAAAATATTCGCACCAATGATTGTTTCGCCCGAAACAATTCCATAATAAGCCGTAATCTGTCGGCCTTCAATGTTGTTTGTTGTTGTCAATAACATAATTGTATTTCTATTTTTATCCAGGCATCAAAGGCCGGAACCTCTGATGCCTTGCTTATTGATTGTTTTCTGCTGTCTTACGGATGAACCGCTGTCATCTCAATTTCCAAGGTTCCGCCTTTCACCAGGTCGGCATGCGAGAAGAACAAGGTATCCAGTACTTTTCCGTTCAACTTGGCCTCCTTCACATACATGTTTTCCGGAGCATTGTTCTTGACAATGATCTGGAATTTACCTCCGCTAACCGGGATTGTCGCTTTATCTACCATCGGACGACCGATTGCATACACTGGAATGCCCGGACAAACCTGATAAAAGCCTAATGCACTCAATACATACCAGGCAGACATCTGACCACAGTCTTCGTTCCCGATGATTCCGTCCGGCTGGTTCGTATAGAAATTACGCATGATAAAGTCCAAGCGTTCTGCTCCCTTCCAAGGCGCATCCGTCCAATTGTACAAATAGGCCATGTGGTGGCTCGGTTCGTTGCCATGCGCATACTGACCGATCAGACCCGTAATATCACCCGAAGCCTCAGCTCCGTCGATTTGAGAAGAAGTCGTAAACAAGGTATCCAGCCGTGTTTCCAATTCTTTCTTTCCACCGATTTCGGCAATGAAGTTATCCATATCATGCGGAACAAAGAAGCTCCATTGGAACGCATTTCCTTCGGTATAATCGCTCTTCATGTGAGATGAATAACGCGGATTAAACGGAGTACGGAAAGAACCGTCGGCCATCACGCCACGCATCAGCTTCGTTTCCGGATCCAGATAACGCTTATAATAAGCAGCTTTCTCCTGATAAGCTTTAGCCAATGTATCATTTCCGGCTTTAGCCGCTATCTGAGCGATACACCAGTCGTAATAAGCCATTTCCAATCCCCACGAAACGGACTCAGGAATAGAATCGGCCGGGACAAATCCAAACTTATCCTTATAATATACATGTCGGGTAATCAGATCCAGCTCGCGTGTACCTTTAAACTTTTCCGCCAGGTCTGCCCGATAAACAGAAGAACGGGCTCCGGCTTCGGCCCAAAGATTCAAATCTCCTTTTACCAAATCCTTGGCTACCAGATCAGCCAATACGGATACCGCCGGATAACCAACCATACATCCGGTATAATTGGAAGCCAACGGCCATTTCGGCAAGATGCTTCCTTCCATATAACCCTGAACCAGCGCATTTCCCATATCCGAAGCCAACGACGGATTGATAATCGTCATCAGCGGATGCAAGGCACGGAATGTATCCCACAAAGAAAAGGCCGTATAATTCGTATAACCAGAAGCGGCTGTATGTACTTTCTTGTCCATGCCCAAATAACGGCCATCCACATCCTGATAAGCAAACGGAGCAATCATCGTATGGTAAAGTGCCGTATAGAAGTTCTTCTTTACCACCGGATCGTTGGTCTCGATCTGGATCTTGTTCAATGCCTTGTTCCATATATCAGCCGATTCGGCACGGACCTGATCGAAGTCCCAACCCGGCAATTCGGCTTCCATATTCTTTTCCGCTCCTTCCACATCAACCGGAGAAAGAGCTACTTTTACCAACAAAGGCTTATCCGATTCCTTGAACCGGTAGTGGAACTTCAGATCTTTTTCGGAATGCAATTTGAGGAACAAGGAATCCGAACGCAATTTTCCATCTATATACTGATAAATCTTAGTCATCGGTTCAGAGAATGTCACCCGATAAGAAACGGAATGGAAATGCGCCCAACCCTGTGTCTTATACGTTCCTTCTACCGTTGAGTCGTTGACCAGCTGATAATCATTGCTCACCAGTTTGTGTCCCCAGTTCGGTTGAAGCACATGCCCCAAGTCCAGCATCACCCGACGGTCTTTTGGATTATCGAAAGTATACCGGTGAAAGCCCACCCGGTCGGTAGAAGTCAGCTCGACATTCACCCCCAAGTTTTCCAAGCGTACGGCATAATAACCCGGAGTTGCCTTCTCTGTCTCCTTTTTGAAGGTAGCCACCGGCTTGATCGAATCGCCTCCACTGAACGGGAGCAGCATGATATCGCCCAGATCTCCGATACCTGTTCCCGACAAATGCGTATGACTGAAGCCATAAATCTGATGATCGTCATAATGATAGCCGCTGCTGGCGTCCCAGCCCATGATATGTGTATCCGGACTTAACTGCACCATCGCATACGGACGCGTAGCTCCCGGGAATGTATGCCCATGAAAGCCGGTTCCGATAAACGGATCTACATACTGGATTTCGTCGGCCAACGGCTGCGACTCCTGCTTCTGCTGGCAACTCGTTGCCAACCCCATCACGGCAACGGATAATAAAAATAGTTTCGTCTTCACTGTGTTATAGATTTAGTATTAGTTATTGTCAAATCACATTCAGCAAACTTACATATTTTTATTGACTTACCCATCATTCAAAGCCGAAAAACCGCGTCTGGAACCACGGATACGCTGATTTATTTTCTACCTTTGCAATTCACAAAATGAATGCATCATGTTTACGGTTATTGGAATCATGTTTGCCGGTATCGCTGTGGGATATTTACTGAAGCATCTCTCTTTTTTGCAGAAGATCGGTAAACCTATTTCTTATACAATATTTGCCCTCTTGTTTTTGTTAGGGACTTCCGTGGGAAGTAATCCCCAGATTGTCAATAATCTCAGCACACTTGGCCTGCAAGCCTTGCTGATTGCCATAGCTACTACCTTAGGCAGTGTTTGCATGGCCAAGCTGATATATCATTTTTTCTTTGAGAAGAAAGGAGGAGAGAAATGATTGGCAGTATCATTGTTGTCGGTTTCTTTCTCCTGGGCTGCCTGTTAGGCTGGGCCGGAGTTTTGCCCTCCTGGATCATGGATTCAGATCTTTCGATGTATGTGCTATATGCCCTGATGTTTCAAGTCGGACTCAGTATCGGCAGTGATAAGAAACTGAAAGACATCCTGCGCAGCATTCGTCCGAAATTATTGCTTGTGCCTTTGGCCACAATCAGCGGCTCCCTACTGTTTGCCGCCCTGATCAGTCTGGTAATCAGCCGATGGAGTGTATTCGACTGCCTGGCCGTAGGCAGCGGATTTGCCTACTATTCCCTTTCTTCCATTCTGGTTACCCAGCTGAAAGAGCCTTCTTTAGGCGTTCAGATCGCTTCCGAATTAGGGACCATCGCCTTAATCTCCAATATTATCCGGGAGATTTTCGCCCTGTTGGGTGCACCCTTCTTCCTGAAATACTTCGGACGTCTGGCACCGATCTGTGCCGGCGGCGCCACCACCATGGATACAACGCTGCCCATTATCACCCGCTACTGCGGCAACGACCTGGTGTTTGTTTCCATCTTCCACGGGATTCTGGTCGATTTCAGTGTACCTTTTCTGGTATCCTTCTTCTGCCAGTTATAACGAAGTCCTCACGATTTTATGTCAAATCCTTTTATTTTTTATCGTTTCACCTGGGTGATCCGATCGTCCCACCCAGGTGAAATGATCATTCCACAAGGGTGAAACGATCGTTCCACGGTCGTGGAACGGTAAAAATACAAGACATTTTCCCTTAAGACTTCTATGGGATGGAGATAAATGAATCGAAAAAAACAGGTGTGAATGTATAGTTTTCGGCCCACTTTATGGTCTAACAAGTAAAAAACAGCATGTGAAATGAATGCGAAAGAACAACAATTCACGAACATCATCAAGGAACATGAACGGACCATCTATACCGTCTGTTATATGTTCTCGAGCGATTCGGACGAGGTAAACGACCTGTATCAGGACATTCTCGTCCGGCAAGGCTTCGATGCCTTCGAAGGGAAAAGCGATATCAGAACGTGGATCTATCGCGTCAGTTTGAATTACTGTATCAACTTCAGTAACCGGCAGAAAAAGCAGCGCGAACGGCTGAACCTTGATACTGATTTCCTTTCGGAAGGGAGAAGTATGGAAAAGAATTTGCAGATAAAGCAGCTTTATAAGCGGATCAACACGTTGGGACTGGTAGACAGAAGCGTCGTCCTGTTGTGGCTCGAAGGCCTGAGCTACGAAGAGATTGGCGCTATCCTAGGTATTTCTGTCAAGAATGTCTCATTCAAGTTGGTTCGTATCAAAGAACAACTCAAAAAAATGTCTAACATCTAAAAAAAGAATCGTATGGGAATCAATATCGAAAAAGAACTTCAAACACTGAAGTCGGAATATGATCTGTTCAAGGAAGAGTTGGGAAAACAAAAAACAGTGAACGAAAAGTTCTTTAAATCCCTCAGAAAACGGCCCGCAATGGCCATCAGCAAAGAAATCAGAGACCGAATGTGGGGTGACATCCTGACGGTACCTATGATAATTGTGATTTGCATCCACATAAACTGGCCTATACTGTTTGCCCTATTGGTGTCGTTATGGGCCTTAGCCGACTTAGGTGCCAGCCTGTGGGTAAGCCGTAAGTTAGGCATGGAAAATCTGTTGAACGGCGATGTACGGACGGTTACAGAAAAGATTGCCGGCTATCGTAAATTCTACGCTGGGACGCTCATTGCCAGCATAGTTCCCCTGACCGCTATGCTTACTTATATATTTATGCGGCTATATGCCCAGGCAAACGACGCTGCTACTGTGCGACTTATTACCGTAGCAGGCATTATTTCCATCGCCGTTGGCATTGTGATCACGCTGTTGCAATATAAAAAGCACATGAGAAGATGCAATAAACTGCTGGATGAGTTTAGGGAATAACAGACTTATATTCAAGCTGGCTAATTCAAGTTGTATGCACAAGTTGATCATAACAAAGGCAGGAAAGTTGTATAACTATACAACTTGAGAGAACATAAAAAAGGAGAGATTGAAAAATCTCTCCGTCTTCCTTGACTGTCTTATGCGGAAAGACAGGGATTCGAACCCTGGATACAGCAAAGCCGTATAGCGGATTTCGAGTCCGCCCCGTTCGACCACTCCGGCATCTTTCCAGTCATTTCTCTCAAAAAGCAAGGCAAATATAGTCAAGAATAGCTATCGTTGTACCTGTTGCAGGCAAATTTTTTCCAAAAAGAATCTGAACGGCTCACTTGTTCCTACCTTATATAATATATAAAAAGCTGGGAGATGCCTTTGAAGGAGCAATTCATTCGGAAGAAATTTCAATCGTTAATATGAAGAAACATGAGTTATAAGAAAAGGTTATCCAGTTTGTCAAAACCTTTTATTTCTTCAAAGAGCATTCTTCCCAGCTTTCATTTCTGACTATATAAACCTAATCAAACAATGATTCACATACGTCCGCCACCCAAAGCCTGATACAGATTGATCACACTCTGGATTTCCTTGAACTGATTGGCCACTTGCGACAGCTCCGCACTCAACAGTGATTGTTTAGCCGTCAAGACTTCCAGATAAGTCGTTGTACCATGTTCCATCAACAGAGTCGTGCTTCGCAAGGCATTCTCTAAAGAGACGATCTGCTGTTCATAATTACTGCGTTTGTTCCGACTCGTCTGATAAGAAGTCAGCACATCATTCACTTCACTGCCGGCACTTAATAATTTCTGCTGAAAAGCCAACGAAGCCTCTTCCTGCTGTGCTTTGGCAATTCGCTTCTGAGCGATCAGCGCACCTCGATTAAACAATGGCTCTGTTAGAGAAGCAACGGCAGAAGCCAAGAATTTGCCCGGATTGGTAATAATGGCTCCCGCTGCATTGGTCCAGCCTGCGCTTCCACTGAGTGTAATCGACGGATAAAAGGCTGCGTTAGCCTGGTTCGTCACATAAAAAGCTTGTTCCAACTGTCGTTCAGCTTCCCGAACATCCGGCCGATTCGCCAAAAGCTGCAATGGAACACCAACCGAAAGCTCTTCCGGAAATTCCTGTGCGGCCAGATTTCCCCGTTCGAAAGCCTGCGGTGTCTCAGCCAATAACAATGCCATGCTGTTCTCGACCTGATTAATCTGCTCCTTTAAATCGAGCACCGAATTTTCCACCTCAAAATAAGTGGCGCGCATCTGCGAAACAGCACTCTCGTCGGCTAAGCCGGCATTCATTAACGCTTCTGTCGACTGAACCGTTTCTTTCCACGAAGCAGCTGTTTCTTCCGAGATAGCCAATTGCTCATCGAGCATCAGCAACGTATAATAGGTGTTGGCTATATTGGCAATCAGACTGGAATGAACAGCCTGTTGATAATCTTCGCTCTGTTCGTAAGCAGCCTGAGCCTGCTTCTTGGCATTGCGTAACTTCCCGAAAACATCCAGTTCCCAACTTGCTGAAACCGGAACCGTATAGCTCTTCGACGTTTCTCCATCAAAACTACTGATCGTTCCTTGCGGCGAGAAAGCCAAAGAAGGCAAAAACGACAATTTAGCCGAGAGCAAAGCCGCCTTAGCCTCTTCTACCCGAAGCTGGGCCGTACGCAAATCCGTATTATTCTGCAATCCCCGTTCAATCAGAGCCTGGAGTTGCGGGTCTTTAAACAATTCCCGCCAGCTCATATTACCCAAGCTCACTGTGTCTTTCGCCGGAATTTCTTCTCCATACAAGTTATCCGGGACCGACGTCTGTGGCTTATAGGTTGAATATATACCGCAACTACTCAGTAAACAAGTAGCGCCTATCATGAAAATCCATTTATTCATACGTTTCATTCCTTCATTAACTATTAGTATTCAATGCGTCCCGTTCGACCTGTGTTTTTATTTTCTCATACATAACCTGCATATCCTCGTCTTCCTGTTTCGGTTTCCGCAGTTTTTCCTGCAGATATTCAAAGAAGATAAAGAATACCGGAACAACAAAAAGCAAGGCCAATGTACCAACCGAGATACCACCAACAACACCCGTTGCCAACGATCCATTTCCATTCGCTCCGGCACCCGTTGAGAACATCAAAGGCAACATACCGAATATCATTGTCAAAACCGTCATCAGAATCGGACGCAGACGAGCCTGGGCGGCAGAATAAGCAGCCGAAACAATTCCCATACCTTTTCGCCGGCGTTCAATGGCATACTCGGTAATCAAGATAGCAGTCTTTGCCAACAGACCGATCAACATAATCACTCCCGTTTGTAGATAAATATTATTCTCCAGACCTGCAATCTTGGCAAATAAGAAACTACCCATCAATCCAAAAGGAACAGATAAGATAACTGCCAGCGGCACCAAGAAACTTTCATACAAACAGGATAGAATCAGATATATCAGGACAACACAAAGGACATACACAAATACGGTCTGTGCTCCTCCGCTTGAAGCCTCTTCACGAGCCATACCACCATATTCATAGCCATAACCCGTAGGAAGCATCTGCTCTGCCACTTCCTTAATAGCCTGCTGTACTTCACCCGTAGAATAACCTTCGGCCGCATTTACATTCACCGTTATGGTATTATACAAGTTAAAACGCTTGGCCACTTCAGCACCCAAAACATTCTTTACTGTAACAAACTGACTGATCGGGGCCATTTCCTCGCCATTGCGGACAAACATATTATCCAAAGCATGTTTATCCAATCGGGTTTCAGGCGAAGCCTGCAACATGACACGATATACTTTACCAAACTTATTGAAGTTAGAAACATAAGAACCACCACAATAAGAGCCCAAAGCATCCAATACGGTATTAGGAGAAATACCGGCACGTTTACACTTGGCGGCATCTACATCGACTGAAATCTGCGGGAAATTCATGGCATATGAAGTATAAGCCATCGCCACTTCCGGACGCTGGTTCAACGCTCCCAAATATTGCATTGCCAATTGGTAGAAAGTAGCCATTTCACCACCAGTCTTGTCTTCCAGATACAATTCAGTTGAGTTACCTGTACCGTAACCCGGAATCATAGCCGGCTGGAAACAGAAGATCTGCGCTTCCTTAATCAGGGCAAACTGTGCATTCAATCGCTTCATTACCGCATCTACAGTATGTTCCTCGCCCTTTCTTTCATCCCAATTCCTCATACGAATAATCAGTGTAGCATAGGATGTTCCTTGTCCGGAGATCAATCCAAACCCGGCTGTTCTTGAGTAATGTTCTACTTCAGGCGTATTCCTCAATATATTTTCTACTTTATCCAATACCTTGTCTGTTTCTACCAACGTATTACCCGGAGATGTACTTACATTGACCATCATAACTCCCTGGTCTTCCTGCGGAACAAGCCCCGTCTTCGTAGTAGACATTAAAAATACCAACAACACAATTGCCACTCCAAATGCCGTCCAAGCCATCCAACGATGATGGAACAGGAACATCAATCCTTTTTTATACTTTCCTAACAAAGCATTGTAAGAAGCGTTATAAGCAGCACGCACCCGACCGTTAAAACTCTTGGCACCTTTTTCTCCATCCGAAGGCTTCATCAACATGGCACATAACGCCGGACAAAGGGTCAACGCATTAATACACGACAAACCGACAGCTACTGCCATTGTCACACCAAACTGCGTATAGAACACTCCGGATGTTCCTCCCATAAAAGTTACCGGGATAAATACAGCCATAAACACGCACGTACAGGAGATAACCGCCATGGTAACATCGCTCATGGCATCCTTGGTGGCCAAATAGGAGGATTTATAACCGACATCAAACTTGGCCTGCACAGCTTCCACCACAATGATCGCATCATCCACAACCGTACCGATCGCCAATACCAAGGCAAACAATGTCAAGATATTAATACTGAAACCGGCTATCTGCAAACAGGCAAATGTTCCGATCAAAGAAACAATAATGGAAATAGACGGGATCAACGTACTCTTGAAATCCTGTAAGAAGAAATAAACCACCAATACGACCAAAATGATGGCAATAACCAGAGTCTCCACTACATTATGAATAGAGGCGAACAAGAAGTCGTTCACACTCATCATCTGAACAAACTCAGTTCCTGTAGGAAGTTCTTTAGACATATCATCCAATAATTCCGATATTTCCTGATTGACAGCTGTCGCATTCGCACCGGCAACCTGATAAACCATAAAGATTACACCCGGGACACCATCTACTTCGCCATGAAAACCATAAGAAAGACGTCCTAATTCTACTTCCGCTATATCTTTCAAACGAAGTACCGAGCCATCCGCCTGTGAACGGATTACGATATTCTCAAATTCTTCTGTACTTTTCAGACGCCCTTTATATTTCATAGTATATTGGAATACATGGTCTGAGTTTTCACCCAACGAACCTGTCGGAGCTTCTATGTTCTGTTCCCCCAAAACAGCGGTTACATCGGAAGGAACCAATCCATATTGAGCCATCAACTCCGGTTTCATCCAGATTCGCATACTATACGTATCACCCAACAACTGGGCATCACCAACTCCCTGAATACGTTTAATAGCAGGGATTACATTTATATCCAGATAATTGGCCAGGAACGTTTCATCATAACGCTTGTCAGGACTGATTAATCCATCAATCTGCAAGAAGCTGTTCTGACGTTTTGTTGTACTCACACCAATCTTCGTTACTTCCGACGGTAATAGACCCTGAGCTTTGGAAACACGGTTCTGCACATTGACAGCTGCCATATCCGGATCTGTTCCCTGTTTGAAGTAAACCAAGATTTCAGCAGAACCCGAGTTGGTCGCCGTAGATGTGATATAAATCATGTTTTCCACACCATTGATACTCTCTTCCAACGGCATGATCACACTATTCATAACCGCTTCAGCATTGGCACCAGTATACGTAGCTTCCACACGAACCGTAGGAGGAGCAATATCCGGATACTGCTCAACAGGTAATGTTCCTAATGAAATAAATCCGACTATCAGGATCAGGATCGAGATAGATAAGGCCATCACTGGCCGCTTGATAAATATATTTCCTTTCATAAAGCCATTCCTTTATTTTACTTGCGTTCCTTCACGGAGCATACCGGCTCCTTCGGAAACGATTTCATCACCTTCTTTCAATCCGTCTAACACAATATACTCACGTCCATCGTCAACACCAGCTACCTGAATTAAGGTTGAAGTAGCTTTACCATCCACTACTTTATACGTAATAATCTTATCCTGTAACTGGACAGTGGCTCCTTGAGGAATGATAATACAATTCTTATAAGTACTCGGTACCAGCACATTCCCTGAAAAACCGCTATGCAACAGATGTGTTTCATTCGGGAATACGGCCCGAACACCTACTGTTCCGGTCGTTTTGTCGACAACACCACTGATAGATTCAATTCGTCCTTTATCCGCATACAATGTCTGGTCATTCAGCCGAAGCTGGATTTCAGGCATCTCTTTGATAGCCTGATCGATTGTACCATATTGCCGGGCTAATGCCAACAACTGGTTTTCAGTCATTGAGAAATATACATACATTTCAGAATTGTCGGAAACCGTAGTCAAGGGTTGCGGAATCGAAGGACTGACTAACGCTCCTTTCCGATAAGGCAACATACCTACAACACCATCACTTGGACTCTTTACTTCGGTATACGAAAGGTTATTCCGGGCATTCACTTCTTCGGCTTTTGCCTGAGCTAATTGCGCTTGAGCCGTCAGATATGAATTTCGGCTGGTCTGCAGGTTAAAATCCGAAACCACTTTCTTTTCAAACAAGGCTTTAGTACTGTTATACGTCAGTTCTGCCGTTGCCAGAGAAGCTTCAGCCACTTTCACGTTAGCTATCGCCGTCTCAAGGGCCGCCTTGTATGGAACTTGATCAATCACAAACAAGATTTGTCCTTGACGTACCTTTTCTCCTTCAGATACGCATAATCGTTCAATATAACCCGAAACCTGCGGATATATCTCTATATCCTGCTTTCCTTCAATAGCCGCAGAATAGGAAGTCATCACTTCTTTTTCTGCATTTGCAGAAATCTTCATCACAGCATATTTAGCCACTGCTTGTTCTTTCACCTCCTGTTTGCAGGAGATCAATCCTAACGTAAAGCAAATAAGAGCTATTTGCCAGCTTTTTCTTCCAAACTTATTCATATCTTACATTTAAAATTCGCGGCAAAAGTATCGTAAGCCCCAAAAACGCCAGCAACCTTTTTTCGCACAGAATTTACCTATTTTCTTAACCTACCCTTCCATACCGGGCGAATAAGGGAAATAGACCATTTTTATCGACAAATTGAATAAGTATATATGATCATTATTCCCCAACTTTGCTACCAAAAATTAGGAATATGGAACAACAAGACATAATTCATGTAAACATCGAAAAGCTCAAAGAATACAACCACAACAACAGTTACGCCGACGACTATCTTGTGGTAAGTAATAGCCTTGACCATCTTTTGTTAGGAAATGATAAAATTAAATTAGATTTATTTCTCATATTATTCTGCCTGGAAGGACATATTCAGATCGAATTGAACGACCAGAATTACGAATTACAAAAAAATGACCTGCTGCTAAGTCCACCCAATCATATCATCGGTAAAATTCTCGCTTCACCCAACCACGCTGTCGAATTCGCCTGTTTATCTACGCCTTTTCTACAGCGAACCTTACAATTTGAGAAGAATCATTGGGAAATAATGCATCATATTCATAACAATCCCGTCAAGCATTTAAATAAAGAAGAGGTAGTTTTCTTTAACCAGTATCGGTCGCTGATCAATTCCCGCATTCAGACGCATCTATTGGAAGACAAAAAAGAAATATTACAGTTTCTTTTTGGAGCATTCTTCTGTGAAATGATGGCAATCATCAATCAAAATATAAAACTGCCCGATCAGAGTTTAACCAACAATTCGACTCAACTCAAACAAGCCGATTTTGTATTCAAGCGATTCATGGAAGAACTTATGGCCGATAGTGGGAAACACCGTTCTGTGACCTATTACGCCAACAAATTGTGTTACTCTTCTAAATATTTATCTCGTATCATCAAGCAGATCAGAGGGAAAAATGCTCTTGCCATCATCAATGAACACGCTATAGAATGCATCAAATATGAACTAAAGTATTCCAGCAAAAGCATTAAAGAAATAGCCTTGGAATTTGAATTTCCCAATTTGTCATTCTTTACCAAATTCACAAAAAAGCATTTAGGCATGACACCTTCAAAATACCGTTCGAAAAAAGATATGGCATAAAAAGCATCTGTCTGGAAAGCATATAGGAATATCGGAACGGAACCGCAAAATAAAAAGTCCGGTTTACAGGCAACTCTTTCTGTAACCGGACTTCCCTTTTATCCTTTTAACCGGGATGGATCAATTCCCCGTCATCATTTACTCTGGGTTAACTGCTGATGCATAGCCGCAGCAGCCCGACGTCCGTCGCCCATAGCCAAGATTACGGTGGCACCACCACGAACGATATCACCACCGGCATAAATCATCGGAATAGATGATTCCATATTTTCATTGACGGCGATCGTTCCTTTCCGTCCCAATTCCAATCCCGGAATAGAATGCGGAACTATCGGATTCGGAGAAACGCCCACACTGACAATCGCCAGATCTATATCCAATGTCTCGATTGCACCTGGGATCGGCACCGGACTCCGACGACCTGAAGCGTCAGGCTCTCCTAATTCCATCTTCTGAAGTACAACTTGCTTGACACGTCCCTTTTCATCGGCCAAATATTCAATCGGATTATGCAAGGTCAAGAATTCAACACCTTCTTCCTTCGCATGCTTTACTTCTTCCAAACGAGCCGGCATTTCCTGTTCCGAACGACGATAAATGATCATCGCCTTCTCTGCTCCCAGACGCTTTGCCGTACGGACTGAATCCATAGCCGTATTACCGCCGCCAATCACTGCTACACGTTTACCAAAGGCGACTGGCGTATCCGATTCGGGATTCGCCGCATCCATCAGGTTAACACGAGTCAGATATTCGTTAGACGACATGATATTGATGGAGTTCTCACCCGGAATATTCATGAAGTTAGGCAGACCGGCACCAGATGCCACAAAGATTCCCTGGAAACCATCCGCTTTCAGATCGTCCACACTGATTGTCTTGCCGACAATGCAGTCCTTTACAAAAGTAACACCCAACTTCGAAAGGTTTTCAATTTCTACATCTACAATCTTATTTGGCAAACGGAATTCAGGAATACCATACTTCAACACACCGCCAATCTCGTGCAAGGCTTCAAAAACAGTCACGGCGTATCCTAATTTAGCCATATCGCCTGCGAATGAAAGACCGGCAGGACCTGAACCGATAACAGCCACTTTGATGCCATTCGGCTGTGCTACTTCCGGTAAAGAGATCTGACCGCTTTCCCGTTCATAATCGGCAGCAAAACGCTCCAGATAACCAATGGCTACGGCTTCATGCCCCATCTTCAGATGAATACACTTTGATTCACACTGCTTTTCCTGCGGACAAACCCGGCCACATACAGCAGGCAGAGCACTGGTTTCCTTTAATACTTTGGCAGCCTCAAGGAATTCGCCCCGCTCAATATTCTTGATGAAAGAAGGAATATTGATACCTACCGGACAACCGGTCATACAAGTCGGATTAGCACAATCCAAACAACGGCTGGCTTCCGTACGAGCCTGTTCAGCTGTTAAGCCCTGATTTACTTCTTCCAGACGTGTATGAGAACGATATTCCGGATCCAGTTCATTCATCTTGACACGTGGAATAGCCGTCCGTTCTTTCGGTTTCATCGCCTTACGTAATTCTTCCCGCCATGGCGCTGTACGATCATTCAAGGCTGCGGCATGTGCTTCTTCCAGATGATCCAGTTTATGAATCTCTTTCTGTTCAATGTCCTTAAATGCGCCCATTCGCTTGAGCATTTCGTCGAAATCGACCTGATGACCATCAAATTCCGGACCATCCACACAAACGAATTTCGTCTTTCCACCCACAGTAATACGACAGGCACCACACATACCTGTACCATCCACCATGATAGTATTTAAAGAGACATCTGTTGGGATATTATATTTCTTTGTCAGCAAACAGACAAATTTCATCATAATAGCCGGACCGATAGCGAAGCACTTATCTACTTTCTCCCGTTTGATAACAGCTTCTACACCTTCTGTTACCAATCCTTTCTGACCATATGAACCATCATCCGTCATGATGATGACCTCATCCGAACTGGCCCGCATTTCTTTCTCCAGAATAATCAGCTCTTTGGTTCGTCCGGCCAAAACCGTAATAACCCGGTTTCCCGCTGCCTTTAGGGCTTGCACGATAGGTAACATCGGCGCAACGCCTACACCACCGCCAGCACAAACCACTGTACCAAACTTTTCAATATGTGTTGCCTGCCCCAACGGACCAACCACATCGGTTATATAATCACCAACTTCCAGCTGGCAAAGCTTGGTAGAAGAGAGACCGACTTCCTGGACGACCAGCGTAATTGTACCTTTTTTTACATCGGCTTCAGCGATGGTCAAAGGCATACGTTCACCTTTTTCTCCCACACGTACAATCACGAAATGCCCCGCTTTCCGAGAACGGGCAATTAAAGGAGCTTCTACTTCAAGCTTCACTACTTTTTCTGAGAAAAACTCTTTACCAACTATTTTATTCATATAATCGCATTTTTCGAATGGTTGTATTGATTTATTGAAAACAAATATACGCTATTTTATTAAGTAAAATGACTTATGTCAAGAATAATTCTGATTATTCAAACAATCCTTCATCCCGAACCAGCATTAATATAGCAGAATGAGGTACGATCAGGTATTTTTCATCATTAAAACTGATTTCATAGGCCGCGTTCTGAAGATAAATAGCCAAATCGCCCTCTTGTGCCTGCAATGGCAAATAACGGACTTCTTCTTCCTTCTTTTCCCAGACTTCTCTTTCTTCATTTTGTGCCGGAAGCGGATAACCCGGACCTACTTTAAGAATGTATCCAGCCTGTATTTTCTCCTTTTCCTGTACCGATGGAGGCAAATAAAGTCCCGTCTTCGTCTGACTTTCCGGGTTTTTCGGTTTAATAAGTACTTTGTCTCCTATCATCAGGAATTTATTCATGTCTTTCTGTTCTAAAGATAACTGCATAATTCAAGATCATTTTTTCGATTCACAAAGCTACAAAAGTTTACAAAAAAAGTCACGAGAATCGATTTTAATTCTCGTGACTTTCTTTCATAGAATTCGTTAGTTTCGAATTCCGCTCAAACTATCTTATATTTTACAACGTCCGACCTTTAAATACGGAAGACGATTCGCTCGGGTAAACTGTTCCGGTAAACGAAACCCGGTTGCTGCTAAAATTCGGAGAAACAGTAGCCGTACACTTAGCCGAACCTTTAATCATCCGGACTGTAATAGAAGCAGATATACCAATACCCTGTACCATCATCTTAAAGTTGACATTACCTTTCTTATCTGTCTCTACTTCTACATTCGAAGGCGTTCCTTCTACCGTGATACCTCCTATCCCGTTCGGACCAGAAAAAACAGCACCATCAAACGCCAGCTGTACCGTAGCTTTTCCGTCTACCAGAGAAACGAAGTTTGTGCTCGGCGTTACATATTTAAAATTACCCCGTTTGAATTCGACCCGTTCAGCTTCCAACACGAAATCTTTAGCAAACAAAGCTTTCTTGGCAGCTTCAAAAGCCAACATTTCCTGAGCTTCTCGTTCCGCCTTTTCAGCCTCTTTAGCTGCTTTTCTGGCTGCTTTCGTATCTTCCTGAGCCATCATCGCCCCTGTTCCTACCAACAGGAATGCGACCAACATCATTATTAATCTTTTCATATTCTTTTCTTGTTTAGTTAATTACATTGTACTTATAAGACAACTTTTCTCTCTAAAATGTTGCAGGCACTCTGTTAATTATACCTAAACCGTCTTCTACGTTACATCAGTATCTATAATAATACCTCAACTCTCGTTCCCGTTCTTGCAGCAGTCCGTTTCTGTATGCATACAAAAGATTCTCCAAATCATGAATCTGCTGTTTCAATTCGACGCCTTTATCCGTATCTTTTACCATCTGACGATGAGCACTCAGTTCAACCACGATTGTTGTAGACCGAATATCCAGTCCTTCTTCAATTGCCTTTGCCGTCGACTGGAATGGCTCGTGCTGAACCAACTGGAATCCCCGAGAATGATACACCAGTGTATAGCCGGCTATTCCGGTTTCTGAATGATAGGCTTTAGAAAATCCTCCATCAATGACTATTAACTTGCCATTAGCCTTGATCGGATTTTCTCCTTTAATGGAACGGACAGGCACATGACCATTTACAATATGCCGATGCTCACCTGTTACACCAAACTCATCCAACAACCTGTCGCAGATAGCTTCTTCTTCACGCAACGAATAATAAGCGCCCTTTTCTTCCTTTTGCAATTCCTTGTCTGCCAGAAAACAGCGTTCAAAGGTTGCCATACGGCTCTTATCAAACAGCGGAGAATCCTTTCCGCACCACAAATACCAGATGTAATCCATGGCAAACTGCTTCTGAGGCGAGTCTTCCGGATCAAAATAAGCCGTCCTGACCAGCTGGTCCACTTTATCTAATAATGCCTTTCCCTTGAAACATTCTCCATCGATTTTCACCTCTTTCAATGTTCCGTCGCTATTCATCGGTACTGAAGCATGAAACAGCAGATTCGAATTGCAAACCTTATACATACTGCCATGGCGGAACAGACAAAGCATATGTTTACGCAGTTTCTCACTTCCTTCGAATGAGCGCTGGATACGGCGTATCATATCTTCCTCATCAATCGACAGACGATAAGGATCTTTCGGATCTAAAGTCGGCCAGTTTTTATCCTTCAATTCATAATCCTGTCCGTTCAGACGGATTGTTCCTTTTTCCAGATTGATCCGATGCAACAACAGACGATCGTCCATTTCAAATTCCGGACGACGGCGGATAATATCTCCTTCCAGTTTATATTGGACTATCGAAATGGCCTTGTGCATCTGAGCGATCAGACGAACTGTCTTCGCATCGTAAATCGTATCTCCAGCCGTAGTACGGGGAATAAAGAGTTCGCACGGATCATCTGCGTATGTCTCCATGGCAAATGTTGCCAAAGGCAGCAGATTAATACCATAACCATCTTCCAACGTCGCCAGATTTCCATAACGCAAACACATTCGGATTACATTAGCCATACTTCCTAAATTACCGGCAGCTGCGCCCATCCAAAGCATATCATGATTTCCCCATTGGATATCACAGTTATGATAATCACACAATGTGTCCATAATGATATGAGCACCGGGGCCACGGTCATAAATATCACCGATAATGTGTAAAGAATCGATGGTCAGCCTTTGTATCAAATTACACATGGCAATAATAAAGTCATCAGCCCGTCCGGTAGAGATAATCGTATGAATGATCTGATCAACATAAGCTGATTTATTCGGTTCCTGCAATGATTCATGCAATAATTCCTGAATAATATAGGAAAACTCTCGAGGCAGAGCCTTCCGAACCTTCGACCGTGTGTATTTGGAAGAGACATTACGACAGACTTTCACCAGCTGATTCAAAGTAATCATATACCAATCATCCAGATCTTTCTCAACCGATTTAACCCGTACTAATTTTTCTTCCGGATAATAAATCAGCGTACACAAATCTTTCTTCTCGCCTTCACGCATTGTGTTGTTGAATATTTCGTCGACTTTCCGCTTGATAGAGCCAGAAGCATTTCTCAAGACATGATTGAAAGCCTGGTACTCACCATGAAGATCCGAAAGGAAATGCTCTGTACCTTTCGGCAAATTCAAGATAGCTTCCAAATTGATGATTTCCGTACTTGCGTCAGCAATCGTGGGGAAACTGCGTGACAACAACTGCAAATAGCGCAAATCGTCTGTTACTTTATCTGTTGTAATATCTTTTGTCATTTTGAGTTTGTAAGTTTTTGTGATTGAAAGTTCTTCAGTTTATTTATTCTGCATTCTATTTTTTCTTCATTTTCCATCTCCACCAGGCCCGGATGAAACCCGTTCCATAACCAAACAATTGGGTAAAAGAAGCGGCCACAGCCAAGATACCGATTCCAATATTTCCTCGATACGCGCAAGTCGCATCCACAAACAGGAGTAGAACATAAAGCAGCAACAGCGAATAGAGCCATGGAAAGAAAATACCCAACAAGCAAAGCCCGATTACACCTACGACAAAAACGGCGGGCAAGCAATGAACAAGCTTTAATGTGGAAGGATATTTCTGTGACAAAACAATCCGGGCTTCTCCTGAATGTTCTACCTGACGGAAAAACTGCTTCAGGCGTGTACGCCGTTTGTGGTATACGTATGCATTCGGGAATAACCGGGTAACATAACCGGCCTGGATAATCCGGGTACTAAAATCAATATCCTCGCCATAGCGCATCGAGGTATCAAATCCATCCAGCTTTATAAATACATCCCGCCGGATTCCCATATTGAAGCTTCGAGGATAAAACTGATCCAGTTTTTTCTTTCCACCGCGAATTCCACCCGTGGTAAAGAAAGAAGTCATCGCATAGCTGATAGCTTTCTGCATTGCATTAAAGGACGGATGCGCACAATCCGGTCCGCCAAACGCATCAGCCGGCGTCTCATTCAATGACTGCTCGATTGCTTCCAAATAAGTCTCCGGAACGATACAATCTGAATCAAGAATCAAAAGGTATTCTCCTTCACTGATACGCGCACCATAATTACGAGCCACGCTCGGTCCGCCATTGGGAATGGTAAAATAACGTATCTTCAACTTTTTCTCATACCGTTCTACCACAGACTGACAAGGTACGGTTGAACCATCCTCAATTACTAAAATCTCAAAGTTCGTGTATGTTTGTAAGGTTAAACTATACAATAAATCATCTACTTCATCCGGACGATTATACACAGGGATTATAATGGAATAGTAACGCATATCTGTTCAGTTTTTAATGTTACAAATTTACATATTTATAATCAAAACTGAGCTTTGAAAGGTAAAGGAAATGCGCGCTTTCATCAATTCCTGACCGTGGTTGATAAATATATGAATTGTCCGAAGAATATCAGATAACAATCTCTATTCTTCGGACTCATCCAATCCTTATTCTAATCTAATATTATACGGGAATAATTCCCTTTTTTGCCAATAACTTCAATCCCAAATCTTTCAACTTGAACTTCTGGATCTTTCCACTACCTGTCATCGGGAAAGTATCTACAAAGAACACATATTTGGGAATCTTATGACGGGCAATCTTTCCACGGCAGAAGTCTTTCACAACGTCGTCTGTCATGGTTACACCTTCGTGCAAGATGATAAAGGCTCCCACTTCTTCACCATACTTCTTCGAAGGAATGGCTGCCACCTGTACATCTTTTACTCCTTCCAGATGATACAAGAATTCTTCCAGTTCCCGAGGATAGATGTTCTCACCTCCTCGAATGATCATATCTTTAATACGACCGGTAATCCGGTAATTACCGTTTTCATCTTTTACCCCCAAGTCACCGCTGTGCAGAAAACCATTTTTATCTATGACTTCAGCAGTTGCTTCCGGATTGTTATAATATCCTTTCATCGTATTATAACCGCGGTTGCACATTTCGCCCTGCACGCCTACCGGACATTCTTCACCCGTTTCCGGATCAATTACACGAACTTCAGTAAACTCATAATCATGGCCTACTGTTGTATACCTCACTTCTGCGGGATCATCTATTCTCGAGTGTGTCATTCCGGGAGAAGTCTCTGTTAATCCATACACACTCGTTACCCGCATAAACATCTTTTCTTCCACCTGCTTCATCAGCTCGATCGGACATAACGAACCGGCCATAATGCCTGTACGTAAAGAAGTCAGATCAAACATACTGAACATCGGATGATTCAACTCGGCAATAAACATCGTAGGTACGCCGTAAACTGCCGTACAGCGTTCTTTATGAATGGAAGCCAATACCACCAGCGGATCAAACTTTTCCACCATGACTTGTGTACAACCGTGAGTCAATACATTCATCGACGCCAGTACCACACCAAAGCAATGGAAGAGCGGCACACAGCAACACAACTTATCGTCGGAAGTAAACTTCATGTGTTCTCCTGTCAGGAATCCATTATTTGCAATATTATAATGCGTCAGCATCACTCCTTTCGGGAAACCGGTTGTTCCCGAAGTATATTGCATATTCACCACATCCTGGCAATCTACTTTGGCTTTTGCCTCGTCTAAGATTTCATTGCTGATATTCTCTCCTAAAAGCAACAATTCCGGTGTATTATACATACCGCGGAATTTCTCCTGACCAATATATACCACATTCTTCAGTTTCGGGAAGCGCTTGCTCTTCAGGTAACCACGCTGTGATTCCCTTAATTCCGGAAGCATCGTATATACCATATCAATATAACTGCCATCGAAAACGCCATCGGTAATACACAAGGTATGAATATCTGCATTCTCAACCAGGAATTCCAATTCGCTCTGTTTGTAGTTCGTATTAACCGTCACGGCAACTGCACCGATCTTGGCAGCTGCATACAGGAATGTCAACCAGTCTGGCACATTCGTCGCCCAGATTCCGACATGAGTTCCATGTTCTACTCCAATAGACAGCATACCTTTTGCCATCCGGTCAACCCGTTCATTGAATTCTTTCCAAGTAAACCGGAGGTCACGGTCCGAATAAACAATATATTCTTTATCTGGCGAAACAGCAGCCCAATGCTCCAGCCACTGCCCTAACGTCTTATTCTGTAAAGCTAACATAACCTGATTCTATTAATACGGGGTATATACTACGCCCAGAATCCGGGCAGAAGAACCTTTTGCTGCATGTACATGATGGGCAACAATCGAATCATAATAAATACTGTCACCAGCTTCCAGCTGATACGTATTCTTTCCATATACAATTTCCAGCTTACCTTCCAAGACATAGATAAATTCTTCTCCTTCGTGTGAAGAAGGAACAAAACTTTCACCTTCTGCCGACGGAGCCACATCAATCATAAACGGTTCCATGTGGCGACCCGATTTGTCCTGCGACAAAGAATGATAAGCCATGTGCTTGCGGCCTTCCGTATTGTTATTGGTAAACCCAATTCCGTCTCCAACGATATCGCCTTTCCGACAGACAACCGGTCCCAATTGAGACTGGTCGTCCAAGAATGTTCCTAAACGAACCCCTAAAACACGGGCAATCTTGATTAGTGGTGCTAATGACGGAAAATCCACATTATCTTCAATGCGCTGAATCTGCTCCACACTCAAACCTGATCTTTCAGCTACATCCTCAATCGAAAGCTGTTTTGTTTCTCGTATATGTTGGATCTTTGATCCGATAATCTTGTTGTCTTTCATATCTGTACTATTATTATTTAGGCAAGACAAAAATAAACTAATTATTTAATATTTCAAATTAATTGGCGAATTTATCTTTTAAATCATTATTATTTTATCCGATAAAAGAATAAAAATAAAGCAGCCAATGAATATTGACTGCTTTTAACCTATTTATAATTTTACTTCCGAATAAAAGAAATAGCAAATCCTCCTCCAGGAGCCAGTTGTATCTGCAACGAACGGGAATGATCTACCACTTGTTCCGTCTTTTTATAATCAGCAGCTTGTTTTCCGGCATTTATACCATCCGAAAATTGTGTAGACAGAAAAGAGCCTTCGCCTAAGAAGGACAAATCCAAATTGATTGTCCGAGCATTCCAATCAGTCATGCCACCTACATACCAATTATTTCCTACCCGACGAGCCGTTACAATATATTCACCCATTTTCCCCTGAAGGATACGAGTTTCATCAATTCCCGTATTAGGAATCGAGCAGATAAAATCAACACAAGGCTGTTCTTGTCTGTAAATCGTCGGATTATCGGCCAGCATCGTCAATGGTGAATCATGTATGATATAGGCAGCCAGCTGATGACAGCGGGTTCCCTGACTCATCGGATTATAATAAATCGGCTGGAAATCCTTTTTCGTTGCATTCCGCATGGCTCCAGGTGTATAATCAACCGGTCCACACATCATTCGGATAAACGGCATGGTAACATCATATTCCATCATATCCTTCTCTATCGTGCTCCACTTCATCTCTTCCATGCCAAACAACGATTCGAAGTTGATAATATTAGGGAAAGTCCGATTTAAACCGGTCGGCTTATAAATACCGTGCAGATCCAGTGTCAGATGATATTTAGCTGCCGTCTCGGCAATCCGATAAACCATTTCAACGCCAGTCTGGTCGTCCCGATCCAGAAAATCTACTTTAAACCCACGGATGCCCATTGCAGAATATTTCTTGCAGGCTTCTTCCAGCTGATCGTCCAATACATTGAATACCGTCCAAAGAATCAGGTCAACCCCTTTACTTTTTCCATAAGCGATCAATTCTTCCAGATTCAATTCCGGAATAACCGTCAACATATCACCACTCTTCGGATTATACCAACCTTCATCCAGCACAATATAGCCAATCTTGTTTTCTGCGGCAAAGTCGATGTAGTACTTATAGGTATCCATATTAATACCAGCCTTAAAGTCGACATTCCAGATTCCCCAGTCGTTCCACCAGTCCCAGGCGACTTTTCCTGATTTTACCCACGAATAATCGCCAATCCGATTCGGAGAAGCCAACGCATAAACCAGATTATTCACCGGCATCTGCGTATCATCACCCGTAATCGCCATGATTCGCCAAGGGAAAGAACGCGTACCCTGGCAACGGGCGATATAATCGGTTCGCTTCGTTACATACTTCATGGCTCGTGAAGCATGTACACCAAACTCTTCCGGATATTCAGCAAAGTCGGCTTTTAAGGCCTGGGCTTTCGGATCAGCTACTACAAACATACCCGGATAATTCTCCAAATCCGACTCTAAAATCGTCACCTTAATACCATCACCACAATCCGCAGTCACCGGCAAGAAGGCGATTTTACTGTTATCCGCCTCACTGATCTTGCTTACTGCATAAATATTCTGAAAAGCCATGGCATACGGATCTTTATCGGATGTCGTAAAAGGAAGATAAACAACGTCATCTTCTGCCCAATTGAAGTCAGCCTGTTCATTGCGGACAATGATATCTTCCTTTTTCTTTGTTTCCCACCGATAAGCTACACCATCATTATACACCCGAAATACCAGAGCATAATCACCTTTAAAGGTCACATACATTTCATTATAAGACACATCGAACGATGGACACCGATAATTAAAACAGTCTATATGTTCTTGAAAAGCCTTCTGTTTTACTTTCTTTACTACAGGCGATTGCCCCAAAACTTCGTTACTCAGTTCCAACACAATCTGATTCTGTTTCATCAATGTTTTCCCATGATACACGACATCATACGAAATATTCTCTTCCACTACGAGCTTCATCTGAATCGCTTTATCAGGCGATGAGACTAAATACTCTTTAGCACTCAATACATTTCCAAGGGATAAAACCAACAAGGAAATCAGGGTTAACAAGCTTCTATGTACCATAATCTTATTATTTTATTCCGTTATTCATATTCATCTTTTATCTGTACCGTAGTCTGTCCTTTGCTTTCCAACAAAACCCAACCATCTGCCACCGACGGATTCTCTACTTTCTTGCCATTCAGCCAATAACTGGAAGTTCGCAGGAAGGGCAAACGGAACTTAACCGTCCAGGAAGCATCCAATCCGCTTACCTGATAGGTCACGCCTGAGTCGGAAGACTGAACAGCCATATCAAACCGGGAATCTCCTATCCGTTGATTAATCAAAGAGAAACGATCCCAGCCAGTCGGGCACTGGGGCTGTAACAGCAATTCTTTCTCCGGTGCATTCGGTTTGATACCAAATACATATTGTATTAAAGGAACAGCAATACCATAAATAGTCCATTCCTGACAGAAACAACCATAATCCGGCATCATTTCGGAAATCGAACCCGGCATTACCCGATTAAAAGTATTGGCAATCTGATTGACATGCACCAATGCCCGGTCAATTCTATTATATCTTGCCTCGGCAACTGCCTGAACACCGGTTGAAATCGTCATATTATGTTCTTTGTTAACCGCCGAAAGATATGGTCCCCACTGACTGGTCATATCATTCTTCTCCATTCTTTCCAAAGCCTTAATAGCCTGTCCTTCCGGAGCAATACCGGTTTCGAGCGGCGTATTAATCACCCAATTCCTATTGGTCGACCAGCCATGTTCATAATCGGGAGCAAAAGAAGCGAAATAAGTCTTCAAATCTTCATAGAACTTTTTTGTCTCCGGATTCTGATTAAACTGCTCAATGGCCCCGTCTACAACCTGAAGAGCCTCTTTAGCCGTTCCATAAAAGTCACAATACAACGACGTCCGTTCATCCCAAAAGGCCGTATTGATTTTCGCCTTCAACTGATCTGCCAAATGCTGGTACTCTTTCTGCAAGGAACTATCATCAAAGATCTCTGCCATCTTCGAACCTGCTTCCAAGGCCTGCTGGGTATAGACTGCCACATCTATCAGTTCCGCGTTCAGGCCTTTTATTTCAGTTATTCCATATCCTTCCGGGAAAAGGTTCTTGTTGGTGTCTTTTTCCACCATCAACCAATTCAAGCCCTGCTTGACAAAGGGATAAAATTCAGCCAGGAAATCTCGGTCGCCTGTCCACAAATACGTATCCCAGACAGCGGTAATAAAATGAGCTGTTTCCTGGGTATTCCCCGGATTGACAATTGCTCCGGAAGGAACGATTTCATGAATTACCCGACCATTGCCATTACATTTCTCGGAATACTTCTTCAACAAACGCAATGTAGATTTGGTATTCTCAAAATCACCCGTAGCAAGAAGCCCTTGCAACGCATAAGAGTTATCTGTTCCAAACCACCAGATATAATGAGCAAAACCGGCACCGAAACCTTTTCCGATAGCAGGCACATCCAATAACAACCATTCGGTATTGAAACGTACCCAGTTATAGACGGTTTCCAACTTCTTATCAGGCAAAGTCAGACAAGATCTGTTGGAAATATCCGCATAATGCTTTTCTTTATCGGCCAACAAACGAACCGCATTCGTCCGTAAAGTCTGGTTGGCAGCTTCAGCTTCTTCCAAAGACTGATCCGAACCGGAGATATAATAGGATTGAGTTGCCTGCTGAGAAGCCGGCAACTGCAACGTATTCTCTATCCGAAATATAGGATTATATGCCATATTACTGTCTTCTACTCGCGAAGCCTGAGCCGTTTCCAAGTTAGGTACTGTCGTCTGGTTCGGATTCAGAAACTCTTTCTTATCAGACTTTGTGCCTGAATACTGACTGTTTTCAGCATCCGTTGATACCACGACAAACCAGTCATTTCGTAAATCACGTGCAACAACTTGTCCTTTTTCCTGGTCAACCCACAACGAATCAGGAGCATTCTGCAAACCGGCCTGTTCAGAAAAGAAGCCAGCCCGCAAATCTACTTTCCCAGAAAAAGTCAATTGCAAGTTCAAAGCCTCCGGGCCTTTATTTACCACATCATACTTTACCTGCAAACTGCGCTCTTTTTCCGGAGCAAATAAAGTACAGACGACATCTGCCTGTAAGCTATCCAGCACATACACCCACTGGACCTGATGAGGAAATGTCGTAAAACGGGAAGCTTTAAGGTGATCCAAACGAATGTTTTTCTCGGGTACGGCAACTGCCAGTTCAAACTGATCCAACAACTTGATTGGTTGAGTCCAAACGCCACCCATTTCCCCCTTCACATGATCACCCATAGGCGGAAAACTACCATCCTGAAATCCGACACAATACATTCGGTTTCCGGCAGTCACATACGGCTTGGCCAAATCTCCTACATTCGATTCTCTAAACCAAGAAACCGAACTTTCCTTTTCCTGCTCACATCCCAACAGGAATGCGGCACCCACTAATAAGCATGCAATATTTTTCACGGCTATATACGAATAAAACTCTGTATTTTCAGATGCTAAAAATACAGAGTTTTATCTTATAACAGCCTTTTTTAAGGAATAAATTTATCATTCTCTCTATTATTCAAGGAATTTATCTCTTTCGTCCTTAATTTCTATTTGATTCACCTATGTGAATTAATCAATTCACGAATATAATTCAATTAATTCACCAATATGAATTGATTACATCACATTGGTGAATTAAATAATATATAATTGTTTTTTCAAGAGTCATATACCAGATTTGCAAGAGTTTTTCTTTGTTTTCTCCTAGAGCATCTTGCCTGATTTTCCTCTCCAATAAAGACAAATCCTAATTCCACATGCCATTTCCTCAAATCAAGGTAATATATCCCCATCGGCTTTGTTCTGTGGATCATAAACAGCCACGCCCACCATCGAATCGGCACAACCATAATACAAATACCATTTTCCCTTAAAGAATACCAGGCCTTCGATAAAGACCGTTCCATCCACATACTGACCACTCTTTTCAAAGTCTGCCATGGGTCGGAAGAACGGAACATCCAATCGTCCGATCGCCTGATAAGGATGCTGAAGATCGAACAAGACTTGACCGGCACTGTACGTACCAGCATTAAAGCGGGGATCTCGTTTTTCGTTGGTTTCGTTCTTTCCATTATACAACAAAAGAATACCATCTTCCGTAATTACTGCTGGAGGGCCACATTCGGTCAAAGCGCTGTCAAAGTATTTCTCCCGAGGATAAATAAGTCCGAGCAGCTCGTTTTGATCATCCAACACCGGCTCCCAATTGATCAAGTCATCGGATGTAGCAGCAGCCACCATGTGTTCTCCCCAGTACATCAGATATTTCCCATTTACCTTCGCGATCGTCTGCTTGCCATCCACCAGCTTTGTAACAATCGAACCTGACTTGCAAGCCATATCTTTGAAACGACCGTTATAAGCTTTGGCAAAAGCAGGTCCATGCTTTTTCCACGTAAGCAGATCTCTGGAAGTTGCAACCGACAAACGGGGAACTTCCCGATTCCAAGCGGTGTATAACATGACATAGAGTCCATCTTCCGTCATAGCTACACGCGGATCCTCACAACCACCCGGCCATTCGTATTCTTTGGCATTATCTTCTGCCGGATACATCACCGGTTTATCATGCCGGACCATCGTAATACCATCCGTACTCTCAGCCAAACCAATTCTGGAAGTACGCATACCAATGCCTTTAGCAGAATTATCTTCTGCCCGATACAACACACAGATCGTATCACCCTTCAAGGTAGCTGCCGGATTAAAGGTATCACTTTCTTCCCAACCGACAAGTTCTTTCCGCATCGGACAGTTGAATTTACTCTCTGGCCGAGGCTGAATAATCGGATTCACTCCTTCCGGCCTTACAAAACCACCCAATGCCCATTCCGGAAGGACATTCGTTTTAGCAGATTGCTCTGCCGTCTGGTTTGCCTCTGACTTTTTCCCTGAACAAGAGAAAAAAGCTGCAGCCAAACAAACCAAAGCCATTACATGTAATTGTTTCATATCTTTCATTTTATAATCACCTTATAATCACCTGCCGACAATATTCCCAGACAATATTTTTCCTAATAAAGAATCCCAAGAATCTACAACTTGATATGAAGACTCATCCCGTCTTTTATGTTTTTCTTACAACAGATCTTATCATCTGTTTCTACGACCACGAAGAGTCCTTTCTCCGTTCGTTTTATCTCAACGTCAAATACACTACCAAATGCCTGAACCCTATTCAGACTCATCTGATTCCATTCTGCCGGCAAACGAGGAGTCAAGACAAACGATTTAAACCCAGTCGGACGAATACCAAACAAACCTTCAGTAATAATCCGGCAATACAATCCGCTTTCAGCCGATAAATGCCGCTGATTACCTTCCGGCCATGCTTCAATGGCATAAGGAACATGTTCGCCCAACAACCGCTGACCGGAGTAAAACTTCAGATATTCCGTAGCCTTTTCTGTTTCTCCACACGCATACACACCACGAAGCGCATATAAAGTAGAGCGGTCCCAAAACGTTTCACTACCAGCTTGTGTCAGAAGTCCGTTCTCGGTCCACAACCGAGGAGAGAACAACGCCCGTACAGTTTCATCTTTCCGATCAAAGATATTCACTGTCAAAGGGATGCAAATCCACGAACGCAACACATCATTCCCTTTATAATATTGATACGTTTGGAAACCTTCCACTTCTGCCCCAAAATACTTTTCAATATTTGCCCTTAAAGACTTAGCCTCACTGGCATACCGTTTCAATAATTTACTCTCTTTCTTCAATTCTTTCCCCAAATACACAGCCGAATTCAGGGCATCATAATATAAAGAAGAAGTACACAGATTCGCATCACCAGCCGGGAAACGCCCTTCCAATTCATCCGAATCAGATGCGACTACTCCGTCAGCATTCACCTTCCGATGACAATATTCCAAACACCACTCAATAAGCGGCCACAACTGCTCGGCTTCCTCTTTATTGCCTCTCTCCAAAGCATATCGCGAAGCTCCATAAGCAATCATGGCAGCATCACCGCGATCGCCGGCTCCTCCCCAGACATCCGTTCCTTCAGCAATAATCGAACTAGGCAGAGGTTTATACGCATCATTCATAAAACGGGCAAACTGCAAATAAGCATTCAATGCCGATTGATTTCCTTTATCATATCCCAAAAACGGGAAGAAAGGATTGATATATTCAGCCTGGTCATTTGCCCAAATCGCTGCATAATAAGATTCTCCACCCGGACCATGTAACAATCCGCAAGCGGTATCATAGATACTTTCCGCACCTCTGATTTTAGCAAAGGCAAACATCGTATTGATCACCGGATCTGGAGTATTCAACACCAACTTTCCCCACAACTCCTGAATGAAAGCCTGGCGTTTGCTTAATTCACGCTCTATATCGGGAGTCTCTTCCGATTCTCCCTGTTTATAGCCTGCCGTATAAGCATAAAAAGAAACAGACTGCCCGGGTTGCAATGAAGTATATGTTGCTCCGTTCAATGCCTGAATAATCCGATAACTGCCATTTACGCCTTTCTCAGCAGCAGTCGTAATTACATTCTTAACCTGATTAATCTCGACAGTAACAGCTTTATTACCCTTATTCTCCAATACATATTTCTCACAAAACATCGGTTGGGTTGTAGAAGGGAATAAAATACGCGTCAAACCAACGACTCCCTGTCGGGTAGGTAAATCACTTTCCACTTCCATCGTTCCATCCAAAGAGATACTACGTACCTGTTCCTTTATCTGAGCATTATTAATCAACACATTCTCCAACGGATTCCAGCCCAACTTTCGCATCAGACTTGCATGAGTATCATTCGGGATCGTTCTAAGCATTGGCCAAACCATACCTCTGTTCAAAAGGAATCTTCCATCATCATCAACACCATAACGAACCACTGTTGAGACTTTTAAGCCACTCATCTCAATATGATCACTATGAGCTTTATCTCCTGATTTTATTTTCCACGTGATTCCTCCATTCTGATTCAAATGCCATCGCTGCTGAGCATATGAGCAAACAGAACAAACAATTACAAAACATATAAACAAGGCTACTTTTTTCATGGATATCAAATCAATATATTTCTTTCTCACAAAAATAGATACTATTTCCTAAAGTAGAATTCTATTAACGGGATTATTTTAAGGCCTGAAGAAACCATTCGTCCTTACATTGTGAAGCTAAGGAGATATTATTTAAATCAATAAATAAAAACAATCAAGATTTATAGAAAAACTATGATTTACGAAAAATAGTTCAAAAACTAATATTGTGCTTAATCGATGATAAATTGTAAATCTGCAAACACTCTCGTGTGTCTTAATATAATGTTCTTTAGGTTTATAACCTGAATATTTGTGTTTTTATAAGCTACGGAAGATCATACAAAATCTTCCGTAGCAAAAAGAATCTATTAATTATTTTATCTGAACAACTGGAGTATAAACATACTGATCAGATTCTGCTGGCTTTACACCAATTCGTGCGTATAAAGCAACTGCAGAAGCCGCATCATCATTACCAGATAAATCTAAAGACATAGATAAAGTACCTTCCGAAACATCCGTTAATTCCTGACGAGCTAAATATGTACCTTCATCCACAAAGGCAGTCTCACTTACAAGTAAAAGTGCGCTGCTTATTGACGAAGTTTCTACAACTTTAGTTACCAATGTTGAACCATTTACAATATTTCCATTCAGAGAAAAATTTTCTTCTGTCAATGTATAATATGGTGTTACAGGCAGTTCACAAGTTGTATAGCCATTTACATTCACTACTATTGTATCAGTACTATTCAGCCAAGGTCCATTTCCAGAACGAGTAATTAATTTATATTGCCCATTAAATAAAATAGCCTTGAAAGAACCATCCTGAGTTACATAAACAGAAATAGGGTCATGCTTTTCATATCCATCTTGATATAATTGTACTTGAACTGCATCAGATGTACCTCTCACACAAATAGATTGATTATTATAAACTACCCGTCCTTCCAAGGTTGATTGAGGCTCATCATAATTATCCAAACCGCAACCTGAGACCAACAGCATACATAGTACAGCAGACAATATATTTGTTATTATCTTCATAATATTCTAATTTATAATTATTGATATGGATTCTTGACAAACTTTGGATTGTTATTCACCCAATCCAAATTCACAAAATTATAGTAATTTTTCATTTGGAAATAACGTGGATATGGTTCTGTATTTACCTGTTGCTTAATAAAGACCCACTTACCGTCATTTACATTACCTGGAGCATTTACTCGATATGGATACAAAGCCCACTGTTGTGCATTTGGATCATTTGTAACACCATTCCAAACCTTGTCAGCCAAACGCCAACGTTTCATGTCCCAATAACGATGATCTTCAAAAGCAAACTCAACTCGATTTTCTCGAACGATATCGTCTAAAGTAACGCTTTCCAATGACTGGATACCTGCACGGTCACGAATCACATTGATATATTTCACAGCATCCGCATTATTCCCTAACTCAAATGATGCTTCACAAGCAATCATATAAGCCTCAGCAATACGGAAATAAGGAAACCATAAATCAGAATTCCGGCCACGAGTAGAAGCTAATGGAGTCTCATCTAAAAACTTACGGTAGAAAAAGCCCGTCTTATTTACATATTGATTATTATTTGCAGCTGGGCCATTTGAAGCTGTAATTGTCAAACCTTGAGAATCATTTGATCCAGGATCTCCAATTAACGTTTCCCAATTTCCATTATTTAAGACTAATTGCCCTGCTTGTAAAACGACTTCAGAATCCTTAAATAATGCTCCAGGATAAATTACAGTACCCCACAAACGTCCATCTTTGTTAGCAAAAGCATCTTCTGGTTCATCATAAAATACATAATCTCCGTTAGATTCTTGTATCTTAATAGCCCCATCACGATTATCCACATATTCAAATGCTTCCACTAAATTCAAGATAGGTCCTCCATAGCAACGATCAATATCTTCTGCATGAGACGCTGGTATATTCAATTTCGTAAACTCAACCGTTTTACCAGGATAATAATAATCCAAAGCCCAAATTACTTCCGTATTATTATCTTTTACATTAACCGCATTATAAAATGCTTCACCAGGATTCTCCGCATTCTTCATTAAAGTATAAACACCGCTATTTATCACTGCCGTTGCAGCATCCAAGGCTGTCTGATAATATCCTTGAGCACGTTCTGCAGGAATGCCAACTTCACCACCATCTGTCTTTATGGGGCTAGTCATCTTATTATTATAATTTGCCAACGAACCTGCATAAAGAGCAGCTCTTGCTTTTAGCATCAATGCCGTCCATTTATTTGCCCGTGCACTATGAGTTGTCATTTCAGTAGGTAAATAATCAGCTATTTCCGTACATTCTGAAATGATATAATCATACAACTCAGCCTCAGTAGAACGTGCTATTTGCATAGAAGTTATATCCGTTCCAGATTCATAGGTAAAAACTTCATCTCCAACTATCGGCATTCCGCCTAGTCCACGACCCATACAGAAATAAGTCCATGCACGCATAAAGCGAGTTTCACCTTCCAGTTGTTTTTGTTCACTAGCATCCAAAGCGGTTGTAGATCGAACTCCTTCTAAGAATTGATTTAAATCGCGGATGAATTCATAATCATATGTTCTCCAACGGTCATCCTCAATGGTCGTTCTGGTATCAGGACCACCATCACATTTAGCAGCCTCATCCAATATTGTCATTGAATAACTGTTATTCGTTTTCTGCCCCCAAGTTTCCCCTTCCATTCTACCATAAAAATTAGCTAAAACGGATTTAATTAATACAGGATCGTTAAAAACTTGTTCGTCCGTTAGGATATCATCTGGTTCTTGATCCAAGAAATCTTTACAGCTACTCATCAATACTGAATATACAGCTGCTATAAAAACTGCCAATATATATTTCTTTTTCATATCATTAGAATTTAACATTTAAACCGATATTGAATACACGCGTTGTCGGTGAAACCAAACCTGAGTCTTGAACAATTTCAGGGTCGACACCCGGAATACTTGATATCGTAAATAAATTCTGAGCTGACAAATAAATACGACAATCAGACATCCAAGCCTTTTCCAACCATACTCTTGGCAACGTATAACCCAATTCCAAGTTCTTCAATTTCACATAACGCACTTTCTGAATCCAAAAATCACTATCCCAATAATTACTATGTGAGCTATTTCCAATCAATGGAGTTGGGTATTTCCCAGCTATCAATTCACTATTAGCATCCCAAATATCAGATAAATGCCAACAATCATCCAAAATATATTGTGGCATATTACCACCATCATGGAATGGTAATTTATTTTCATAATTAGGCCAATACGAAGATAATGCAGAACCTGTGAAATCCATCGACAAGTCAAAATTCCTCCATGATGCAGACAAGTTAAAACCATAATTCAATACTGGATTATAATCACCACTCGTTCCATATCCTATAGGTCTTTTATCCATATCGTTGATAACACCATCATTATTTACATCTTTATAGATCAAGTCTCCCGGACGTAATGTCGTATTTCCATGGCCATCATTATTCACAGGATAATTAGCAATTTCTTCCCATGACTGGAATTGTCCAATACACTGATAACCCCATGTAATATAGTCATATCTATGAACAGTACTATTCCGATATTCATCCCAAGAATTACTATAACGCGGTTTATATCTATCCCATATATATTTTCTTGAGAATGTTAAATTACCACCAATAGAATAATGGAAATCTTCAAAAGAATCAGTCCAACGAACGTTCATATCCATACCTGTATGCACATCAGATTCCAAATTTTCTTTTGGTAAAGAGAAGCCGACTTCAGAAGGCAACAAAACATCATAGCGAGATGCAGGTAAACCTGTTCGTAAACGTCTAAAATAGTCAATTGAACCACTTAACCTGTTCTGTAAAAATGCAACATCCAAACCTATATCTAAAATCCGGGCTTTAATCCAAGATAAAGTTGTAACAGGCAGTCCTCTTGGCTTTGAACCTATTACATAAGATCCATCTATAACTGATCCTCCATTTTTATATGTATAACCTGACAAATAATCAAAAGCCGAATATCCATCTACATTATCATCACCAACCAAACCATAAGAACCACGGATCTTTAAATCACTGAAAATATCTGAAACTTTCCATTCTTTCCAAAAAGACTCTTCGGAAATGCGCCAGCCAAGAGATCCTGAAGGGAAAAAGCCCCAACGATGTTCTGGCGGAAATTTCCAAGAACCATCATATCGAGCAGAAAATTCCACCAAATATTTATTTGCAAAATCATAATTAATTCGTCCTAACCAACCCAAACGAGCTTCCGTATCATTCCCCTCATCATTATAGGTATCCATTGTTTCATAATCTATCAAATTTAAGGAATTTGCCGTTGGAACACTATGAATCCATGTTGTTGGAGTTTGCAACTTAGAAGATTCAAAACCTGCAACTACGTTTAAATTATGATCACCAAACGATTTTACGTAATTTAATTGAATATTAGCGGTCAGCTCCTGATTGTACCCAACACGACGTTCTCTCCAAGGATTATTATTTTCAAAAATAACAGGATATGTATCTGTTTCTGGATCATAATCATAAAGTTTATATGTATACTCCTGATTATTCATGTTTTGATTGGCATAATAATATCCAACTAATGCTTTTGCGGTCAATCCATCGAATATTTTGTATTCTGCATTCGCATTTAACTGTATGACACGCCAATCTTCCTGATATTTACCAGACAAGTCATAATTTAACCATCCAAAATTAGTAGATGGGTCTGTAGATGTCAACGTAGGATAATTCGGATTGTCATTTGCAAAAGGACGACGAGTCGGTAAGTTTCTATATGTTGCAAAAATAGCAGTCCAATAGTCATCTGTTCCTGGAACTCCCGGATTAACTTTTGTTTCTATACGACCATTCATCGAAACGCCCAATTTTAATCGGTCATTAATTTGAGATTCAATATTAAGTTGAGCATTTGTTCGTTGAAATCCTCCATAATTAGCAATAACGGCATCTTGATTCAGATGCCCTACAGAAAAGTAATAATTTGTATTCTCTGAACCTCCGGAAACGTTTGCACTTGCATAATATTGAGGAGACGTAGTCCAAATAAAATCATACCAGTCAAATGGTTGATAGCCTTTTTCTGTTCCTTGCATCCACTTTGCATAATCTTCTTTTGAGTACGTATACGCAGAACCTTGAATTGTCTGAGACTGAATATAATTAGTTAAATATGTTGCGGCATCAGCCGGTTTCGCGAATTTTGTAGGATTTTGCCAACCATAATACATATTAATACCTACTGTATTTTTAGTATTTCGAGAACCTTTCTTCGTTGTTACAACAACAACACCATTGGCAGCACGAACACCATAAATTGAGGCAGAGGCATCTTTCAAAATAGAAATTGATTCTATATCATGGAAGTCGATATTATTAAACTGACCTTCATCTTTTACAACTCCATCTATCACATACAACGGAGTACCCATATTACGGATTTGCACTTTAGTTGTAGCTCCCGGACGACCATCCGTTTGACGGAAATTGACTCCGGCTATTTTACCTGCTAATGCCGAAGATGAATTGATTGCAACAGTCTTTGACAATTCCTTGGTTCCTACAGAAGAAATAGCACCTGTCAAAGTTGCCTTTTTCTGGGCTAAACCGAAACCTGTTACTACAACTTCATCCAAAGTTTCTGAATCTTCTTTTAAAGTAATCGTTAAATTTCCCTCACCGGTAACACGAACTTGCTGATTTACAAAACCTATATAAGAGACCTCTAAAACAGCCTGGTCTGATACATCTAATGTAAAAAGCCCATCCATATCTGATATCGTACCATTAGTAGTGCCTTTTTCAACAATATTGGCACCAATTACCGGTTGACCAGATGCGTCCAGAATTTTCCCTTTTACAACTTTCTTCGATTGTTGAGTTTCAAAATTACCTGCAATCAAATTTGAATTATTCCTACTATTCTGAGGATACAATAAAATTTGATTCTGAGAGATTTCATAAGTCAATCCCGTCGAATCAAAAATTGTATTTAAAACTTCCCTCAATGATTCATTCGATGCATTCAAACTAACACGGACAGATAAGTCCACCTTATTTGCATCATAAAAAAATGAATAGCCACTGGCCTTTTCTATTTGGCTCATCGCCTCGCTCAAAGATACATTAGAAAACTGAACAGATATTGTATTCATTGTTTCCATTTGTATCTCAGAACTTTGTACATTTGGAGCTAATAAAACTAAACTTAATGACAAAGGGATTCTCCATATTTTCCCTTTGACAAAACCAAGCAAATGCTTTTTCATAACTTTCACATTAAGATTAATAAATAATTACCACTATACCACATATCAAACTATGTCTTTCATGTTATTAAACTTTCCCCATAGGCTATAAATTTAAAGATTAAACAAAATTTAGATATTAGTTCCAAATATTATTCTAGCCAAATGTTTCTCTTCATAACATTTATCGCTAATACAAAAATAGAGTCGCACAAAATCTATTTATCCCCCATATAAATTCTATTTTTAACTAAATAAGTCTTGTATTCTATCATTCATTGATCACCAAAATACTGTCCTCATTAAAATGATACTGCACAGGAGAAATACGGGAAATTAAGCGCATTACCTCTTCTATAGGCTCGTCTGTTAAGGTAAAAGTAAAAGCATGATCTTCTGATATATTTTGCCCAACAATTATTCTTATGTCATACCACTTTTCTAAATATTTCATGACTTCCACTAAAGTTTTTTTCTCTATACTTAATGTATCTTTTGCCCAAACTGACTCAAAACTGGCATCTATTTTTTTAGTTTCAATATTTTTTCTTCGAGGCGAATAAACAGCCATTTCTCCCGGCTTAATTTTCTTTAATAAATGATCTTTTTCTACAGCAACAGACCCTCTCAACAATGAAACTTTTGTTTCTCCAGTCAAGTCTTCTTTTACCGTAAAAGCAGTACCAAAAACCCGCACTTCTATATCTTTAGTTTCTACAATAAATGGTCTCTTAGCATCCTTATAAACATCGAAGAAAGCCTCTCCTTCCAAATGCACTTTCCGGTTTACTTCATTGTCCTCTATAAAACAAGTGATAGTTGAACCTTTTTTTATCCATATAATTGAACTGTCAGGCAGAAGTATCTTTGATTTTCCTGTAAGAGCAGTGTAAACTGTTGGTACAAATTCTCTTTCATCTGCCTTATACCTATCTAAATAATAATAAAGCCCTGCCACAAATAAAACCGCAACAGCAGCCCAAGCAAAGCGCCTCCATACAAACCAAACGGAACGCGTCTTCTGCTGATGCAGACGTTGCTCCATCTTATCCCATAAAGAGTCAACATCCAGTTCTTTCTTATTTTCAAGCTGATTTCCCAATAATACAATCCATAGTTTTTTTAATGCAGCATACATTTCTCCCGAAGAGGCAGAACTGTTCATCCACATAGATAATTTTATTTTCTCCTCCTCACTCAAATTTTCCTTAAAGTCTCTCAACAAAAGTCTCCAAGGAATATCTTTATCCGAATTTTTTTCATTATTCATATATAATGCGCTATTAATCTACAATTTGAAATCTTGATTTATTTTCTTTCTGCTGAACACGTCGGTATATTGACAACGAATTATTATCCACCTTGCCTGTAATAAATTCCGGGATATTATATGACTTTAATAACGTCTGATAATAACAGACATCTTTTTGCGGGAGCAAGAATGGTTTCCCAAATCTTCCATCAGCAGAAAAATGGGCTATATAAGGCCGGGTATACAATCCATCCATACGTCTGCTACTAAAAATGACCCAACGTCCCGACGAAGACCACGAATGATAGCTTTCAGTATCAAAACTATTTACATTCTCTGCATATCGACCTTCTCCTGAATGTAAATCTATAACATATAAATCGGCATCCTTATGCCAAATGGGGAAAGTTCCATATGCAGAAACCGTTCCCAGCAAATAGCGGCCGTCTGGAGAAATCCGTGGAAAAGAAAAACTCTTATTTTCCTTATCCGCAAAAAATAAAGTATCTATAGTCTTGCCAAAATGACCTGAACCTTCGTCAAAAGGAATACGACACAGATTATATTTTAAATTCTGAATAGAATCTGGGACACTTTTAGCTTTTGCAGAACAAAAATACAAAAACTTTCCATCTGGAGAAAAAGCCGGAAATGTTTCATAAGCACCATCCTGAGCAATCCGTGGAGAAGATATAATCAAGTGTTCTTTTACATTATACACAATGACATCCGATGCCTTATCAAAAACCTCAACTCTTTGTGTCGGATGAAAACCCTGAGATGTTTTATTTGTTGAAAAAGCTATATAATTCCCGGAAGGATGCCAATAGGGATAGACCAGAGGTGATATAGTCTCTTTGACTTTTGTATCAATAAAATCAATTTGATCTTCATCAACAATAACAGTTCCCCCATACGTAGAACGCATATGAAACATATAATGCCGGGAATTCCAATTACAGAACGAATGACAATTCATGCAATTATTCCCAGTCGAGGTATTTTCTATAATAACACTCTGATCGAAATTCGTCAGATTCCGTTGATAAATACCCATCTGATTCCAGATCTCGTATCCCGGCTCAATTAAACGATAAGCGATATATTCATCTATCATATCCGTTGATACTTCAATTGAAAAAGGGGCAAAAGCCACCTGATTGCCTTTTCGGTCCACAACAACTGTTACGTTTACAGACTTACCTTTTGCCTGCTGCAAAAAGTCATGCCATTCTTTTATAGGAACAGAAGTCTGATTATTCGAAGCTTTAACCACTAAAGAATGATCATCCACCTCATATTTAACAAATGACAGTTTTTCTCCTTTCACTGAGAAATTTAATGGAGCAATATTATAAGGGACAGTAATATTTTTATAATCAGGAACGATCACAACTTCTTCTTTCAAATGCTGATCTACTGTATAATCATTCTTACAAGAAGAGATTATTACTACCGAGAAAAACACTAAGAAAATGTATTTCATTTCTCACCTCCTTACTTCTTAAATAACAAATAAAACCAATAAGTTTTACCATGCGCTCTCTTCATCTCTTCAACAAAGTTTATATACCCACGTTTGTCAGCCAAATCTTGAGAAAAAGAACCATACGCCTGCTCAGACGCCAAACTCACTCCCATTTTAGCCCAATTTCCAGGGTTATCTTGTTCTAATGCGATTACAGCCTGTTGTTCATTTAACGATAACTCGGGCCATATATCTGTATGATAATACGCATCATACAACTTCTTAAATGCAGATAAATCCTTATTTAGCAAAATAAAACCAACCCAATATTCAAACGCCATTCTATTCTGAGGATTATTCGTAACCAACAACTTCAAGGTATACATAAAATTGGAAGACACTGCATACGAACCGTGCCCTCGTAATGACAATCTTTTTGCTACATATTCTTCATTGGCAGCAATTAACGAATCCCCTAAAAATTGTCTCTGTTTTTCAGCCCAGCTTTTATAAAAAAAAGTATTCTCCAGTAAAGCTATATACTTTTCTGCCACCCGATAATTACCCTCTATAATATTGGTTTCAACCAGCCTTTGCATCAAACGGACATTTCCCTTCGTGCTCGTAACATATCCCTCAAATGCAAATTTTTGTGAGGACGCTATATCTCCTACTTGATAACAAATATCAGAATAAATCATTGCCGACATCAATGAATTGTCCCATTCTGACAACAAAGATTTACTTCCATCCTGTGGAAATGAGAACATTTTATTTCCAAGTTCGCCTTGACATGCCAAAGCCAAATTCAATACATTCATAGTCAGATCAGACGCTCTTTCCTCATTAAATGTCGCAATTATCTTATCCCATTGCTGATTTCTTAAATACCAATCGCGTTCATAACTATATAATTGCATCCTGTCCTGTGTGTGATAAACGCCGTACAAGCCTCCCAGCAGCAGAAACAATGAAAACATCATACTCCACAATTGAGGTATTCTCTTTTCCGACAACCAACATCCCAATAATATTGAAAGAAGGCAGCTGCCCCAAACGTAGTACACCTTCTGTACTTCTGGCAAAAACTCACAATAGAAATCAGGTTTAATTATTTGCCGACCATCTACAGCCCAATTCATTCCCAAAGAAAGAATGATCCATACACCACCAGCAATCAGAAAAGAAGCAATAGTTCCTATCACATGCGTTCTATGTAATTTCCACTCACAGACAACCAGTCCTGCTATAAATAAAGAATAAACCGGACCAGCCAATAAATACACTAAAGATAAAAGAAAGATCCCCAACAGCCATCGGTTTGCTCGATGGATATTTTTCAAATAGATCAACCAGCCACTAAAACACATCAGACAAGCAATGGAACCTGACAGATGGTAATATAAATTGGTATGTAAAAAGACTAAGCCAATAATTGGGATTAAAGCAAGGGAATCTACCCACAAAAGATTCTTTCCAGACAATTCACATAAAACTTTTTTCCCTATATATCCAATTGACACTAAAAGCAAAGAAGTAAATAGAGCGCCAAAAAACGGGACAATATAAAACTGCCGAAAAAAACCGGCCAGATAATCCACTAACCCTCCTGGAACCAGCACCGTATCCCATACATATTGCCTGGTCAACTGAAACAACTGCAATTGCTCTTGATAGAAAAAAAAGTATGAATACTGACATTGCAAAAATAATCCTATTCCAATAAACACCAATCCCCAATATATAAGACTATTCCGTTGCATATCTATCTTTCTTTTTATATATCTATAATTAATAGACGCCATTTGTAAAATTACCCCCTAAGCATCTTATTTCTCTTATGAATATTTTTCATTCAGAAATTTCCTGATTTTCTTTAATGCAATAGTTATCTGATTTTCCACTGTTTTTTCAGAAATATGCATTTGTTCGGCCAGCTCTTTATTACTTAACAATTCAATCCTACTTTTTAGAAATATTTGCCTACACCGGTCAGGTAATAATGAGACTGCTTCTTCTATCAAAACTGATAATTCTTTTATTTCTAAAAAAGAAGTCTCATTCTCTTGTCCAAGATCAAAATCCGGCATTTCCAACAAATAACATTGTTCTTTCTTAGTCCGAAAATACGAGATAACCTTATTCCGGGCAGATTGAAACAAATAAGCTTTTAAACTTGTGTGAATTTTTAAAGAGAACCTGTTCTCCCACAAAGACATAAAAATATCTAACACCAATTCTTCAGAAGACTCTGGATCATGTATAAAATAACTTATAAAAGATCTTAGAGGCTCAGCATAGTAATAAAACAAGCGCTTGAAAGCTTTCTGATCACTATCTTTCAATAATTCTAAAATTATGTCTTCATCTTCTTTTCTCATCAAACGCCTATTACTTTTACATTTAAATCTAAAGATTAGCTTCACAAAATAAATAAATTTCTATCACATCAAAGCATTTCCAACAAAACATAACCATATTAAATAAAATATTTTAACACTTCCATCAACCAAACAATATACTTCATATACAATAGAAATTTATTTTCTGCTATAATTTTCAATCCGAATAACCCCCAAACTCTTCATTAAATAGTATAGAATTCTTAGAAAGTATATTATAAATTATTTAAGTCACTAATGTGAATTAAATAATTCACCTATATAAATTAATTAAATCACTATTATGAATTGATTAATTCACATTAGTGAATTAATTAGTTTGTTAAGAATAAATGAAGAAAAGACAGGACTAAAACAGTAAAAACAAAAAAGTCATGCCTTATTTCCTTCTGTGTTTTGAAAGGGATAAAGCATGACTTTCACTTGTTTATTAAGAATCTATTCTGTTTCGTCCGGCAAATAGAATTCAAAATCGGCATCATGATCGCAGGTCAGTGTGCCGTCTTTGAAAACTAATTGGGCTACTTGGATAGACGAACGGCGCAAGTCGTAGGGAACAACCCCGTTTTCGCCCAACGGAGCTTCGTTGTGACTTTTTCGTCCCGGATGTGTGAAATAGAAGATATAAGCCCGATGGTTCGTTACAACGACATCGGCATGAGCACCGCTGGGTGTATCTTCCGGCCGCGAACTGGCTTCCCCTAAAATCAGCCCTTGTTTTTCCCATTTATCCAAGTCCTTGGAACGGTAGATACGAAGTCCTTTCCATTCATCGGTCAGCATCCAGAAATATCCGCGGAACCGAAAAACATTCGGACCTTCGTGTGCATCTCCGTCAATGACAACCTTCGAGGCCGACCAGTCATGCAGGTTCTTGCTCTCTGCCATCAAGGTATGAGAACCTGCCGCCTCATCTTTATACCACATACGCCAACGGCCATCCGGCTTCTGATAAACCGTAGCATCGATCACGGAATTAGACGAAAGCTTCAACGGGCCTTCACATTTCCAGTTCCATAAATTACGACTGGTGTAGTGCACAATCTGTTTATCGCCGCCCCAATGACTGCGAACGCCACGGATGTAAGCCACAAACATGTGGTATTCGCCATCCCGATAAACCACTTCAGGAGCCCAGAATGTATTATGACCGTCCTCGAATTCCAAGTCTAATGTTCCCCTGTACACCCAGGTTTGTCCGTGGTCTGTCGATTCAGCCACACCGATTTTCGTACCATAGCAATAGGCCACGTCCGGCGCATCCAGGTTTGCACGGCGCTGTGTATATAACATCCACCAGCTTTTGGCTTCCTGATTCCAGACAACTACCGGATCAGCCGCGCCATCGGTTACCGGATCCCGGTACAATGGAGCCGGAGCTTTATGAATCACATCCTGTGCATGAACCGGCCACCCCATGAGAAAAGACAATCCAATGCACAAACAAATACGCAATAAAGTAAAATGTTTCATTTTCATTGTTTATTAAAGATCCTAATTAATTGAACAGGGTTATTTCTAAAACTCCCGAATTCCGATTTGAAAGCCCACGGCTTTTGAAAACGAAACTCGGGAGTTTTATAAGCGAAAGAAAGAACACAATTCAATATTCTTCCCTATATTTACTCTCTTCTTTATCTTCCAATATACTTAAATAACTCTTGTAGCGGGATTCGCTGATATAATGTTCCTCTACAGCCCGCAACACGGCACAGCCCGGTTCATGCCGATGCGTGCAGTTTCCAAACTTGCACCCGGCAGAAACTTTGAATATTTCAGGGAAATAATGAGAAATCTCCGCGTCTTCCATATCAATCGTTCCAAAGCCCTTGATGCCCGGCGTATCGATCAGATAGCCGCCTTCGGGCAAAGCCACCATCTCCGAAAAAGTCGTTGTATGCATTCCTTTGTTATGATACTCAGAAATATCACCGGTACGCAGACTCACACCCGGAATCAGTTTATTGATAATCGTCGATTTTCCCACACCCGAATGCCCCGATAAGACTGTTATCTTATCTTTCAAATCAGCTCTTAAGCCATCCAATCCTTCTTCGGTCTTGGCACACAATGTCGTACACGGATAACCGATAGACGTATACAAATGAATTAAGCCCTGCATATATTCCTTATCTTCCGCCTTATACCGGTCAATCTTATTGAAGACCAACTTAACAGGAACCCGATAAGCTTCGGCCGTAGCCAGAAAACGGTCAATAAAAACAGTTGTGGTAATCGGGTAATTGACTGTCACAATCAGCATCGCCTGATCTACATTAGCGGCAATAATATGCGCCTGCTTAGACAAGTTTGACGCCCGGCGAATGATATAATTCTTCCGTTCCTCAATCTGACAGATAAAAGCCGTTCCTTCGCGGTTTTCTTCTATTTCAACCCGGTCGCCAACAGCCACCGGATTGGTTGTCCGAATACCTTTCAAACGGAAATTACCTTTGATCTTGCTTTCAACGCATCTTCCGTCTTCCGTAAAAACGGTATACCAACTACCCGTATTTTTAATTACCAGACCTTTCATTAAACCGTCATTATTTCTTTTTCTTTGGCAGCATACAGTTCATCCACCTTCTTGATAAATTTATCATGAACCTTCTGAACTTCTGCTTCAGCATCTTTTTCTACATCTTCCGGAACACCGTCTGACTTAATACTCTTCTTCAACGCTTCGATAGCATCGCGACGGGCATTACGAACACTGATCTTCGCCGTTTCTGCCTCCTGCTTAGATTGCTTAGCCAATTGACGGCGGCGCTCTTCAGTCAACGGAGGAATCCCCAAACGGATGATTTCACCATTGTTCTCAGGTGTAATACCTACTTCAGAGTTCAAGATCGCCTTTTCAATTTCCTTGATCAGGTTCTTTTCCCACGGAGTAATCACGATCGTCTTTGCATCCGGCGTATTGATGGAAGCCACATTGCTCAACGGAGCCATGCTGCCATAATAAGGAACTCGTATTCCATCCAGAATTTTCGGATTGGCTTTACCTGCACGAATACGTGCCAACTGTTCATCCAAATAAAGGATAGCAGATTCCATCTTTTCTTCTGCTTCTTTCACAAACTTCTTTGTATCAACCATATCTGTACCAAATTTATTCGTTTTTATAATCAAGATTATTTTTATTGCTTGCATCACTCTCCGTAAATATCCAGATTTTTCTGGTAACCGAAAACCTGTTTCCTTACGATTTTTTAATTATAAACAAAGGTAATGAAAAGAATTTAAACTTTGCAAGCGGTTACTCTATTTTTGAGACCTGCTTTATTGACAAAGTAAATGCAACTCAACCACTTTTCCCAACCGCGAACATGCCAGGCCGCGAACATCAGTCATCCAAAGAATGTGGATGCTTTCTGAAGTAGACCGATAAATAGGTCAGATATACGGCTCCCAGTCCGAGAATGATCAAGGCGCCGGCCTGCGATTCAATCCAATCAGACACGATGCCCATAGGCACAACAAACAAAGCGCCGCCACACAAGCCCGTAATCATCAGACCCGACACTTCATTTTTGTTATCAGGAAAAGTATTTAACGCTTTCGAAATTAAAATAGAAAAGATATTGGCATTGCCGATTCCTAAAATCAACAACACAGCATACAACTGCTCGAGCGTAGAAGCAAAAGACAAGCCTATCAAAGCCAGCAACAGACCTAAGACGCTCCAGCGGAAAAAGCGTTCGGACGCTATGTATTGCAACACCACTGCCCCAATCAAGCAGCCAATCGTCCGGGAAAGGAAATACACACTGCCGGCCATACTGGCATCGGCAACCGAAAAGCCCAGCCGCTCTACAAAAATCTTAGGAGCCGTCAGGTTAATCCCCACATCTATTCCGACATGACATATAATGCCTATCCAAATCAAGCGGATCAATGGATTTCCAAGTAATCTGCCATAACTTTTCAAGGAGTCACTCTCGGAATAATCATCCAACTCTTCAATAGAGGTAAAGCCCAAGCCTATGATAGAAACCAATGTGATTAATAAAAAGATCGGATATAATTCACGCCACTCATCCATCGTGAGTGCCGCCCAACTGGCAATAAACGGAGCCAAGAAAGAAGCGATGCCCTTGATGAACTGTCCAAAAGAAAGAGAACTTGCCAAATGCCGCTCGGAAACGACATTCGATACCAGTGGATTCAACGAAACCTGCAACAAGACATTTCCTATACCTAACAAGGAGAAAGAAATCAGCATCATGACAAATTCATAACGCAACAAAGGTATCAGCAAGGACACTGTTGTTATAAACAGACTCAATAATACCGTCTTGCGTCTGCCGATATAATTCATCAAGATTCCGGCAGGTATGGAAAACAGCAAGAACCACAAAAAGACCATTGCCGGACACAAATTAGCCATTGTGTCCGACAAGGCAAAGTCTGCTTGCATATGATTGGCTGCGACTCCCACCAAATCCACAAATCCCATCACAAAGAAAGAAAGCATGACCGGGATCAGGATCAATGATGAACTTGTCTTCTTCCTTCTCATAAGAAATCAGTCTGAAAAAGTATCTTTAATTATGCACATACGTACCGATGTCTTCGCCATCCATCACTTTCTTCAGATTTCCGTTCTTGTCCATATTAAAGACAATAATCGGCAAGTTATTTTCTTTACACATGGTCGTTGCAGTCAGATCCATCACTTTCAAGCCACGTGTATAGATTTCATCATAGGTAATATCAGAAAACTTCACAGCAGTCGGATCTTTCTCGGGATCAGCCGTATAAATACCATCTACACGTGTTCCCTTCAACATCACGTCTGCTTCAATCTCTATACCACGCAGCGAAGAACCTGTATCAGTCGTAAAGAATGGATTACCGGTTCCACCCGACATGATGACTACATAGCCCTGTTCCAACAGTTCGATAGCCCGCCACTTGTTGTAGAACTCACCAATCGGTTCCATACGGATAGCTGTCAGCACCTTTGCCTTCACGCCTAAAGCTGTCAACGCTGAGCTCAAGGCCAAACTATTGATAACCGTAGCCAGCATACCCATCTGATCACCTTTCACCCGGTCGAATCCTTTGGATGCGCCACTTAAACCACGGAAAATATTTCCTCCACCTATAACGATACCAATCTGAACACCCATTTCAGCTATTTCCTTGATCTGTTCAGCATATTCGTTTAAGCGTACTTCATCAATACCATATTGTTTGCTTCCCATGAGCGATTCACCGCTCAACTTCAAAAGAATCCGTTTATACTTAGCCATAAACACATTTGATTTTATTGGTTTCCGACAAATGTACGAATATTTATTCAGTTCTGACGACTTTTCCATAGGATTCACCAACAAATGAACTCATTACTTTCAGAGCCGGCCTTTCTCTTGCCCAATCAGGTGCAAGCAGAAGACGCTATTCCTCGTGAAACAGGAACGCAAGACTGCGTCGGGTATCAACGTAAGGTTGCGTCGGCCCTTAACACAACATTGCGTCGAGTGTTAGCGCAATGCTACGCTAATACCCGACGCAAGCCTACGTTTCTTCCTCAACTAAAGGGAACATTCTATCCGATAACTACCCGACTCTAATTCCAAAGTCTCTTTGCTCTCCGATGGCTGACCATTTACACGAACATTTTCAACCGGAAATGGCAGAGAAACGGAAGCGGAAGAACCAACCGGTATCTGAACGTCCAGGACAAAAGAAGCATCTTCCTTTTCCCATCTGACCTTCAACAAGCCATAAGGCGTATCTTTGGATGCCTGAACCCACGAAATATCATTCACCACCTGAGGTTTAATCCAAATATGCTTGTAACCCGGCTGGCTTTCATCCGGCATTATTCCAGCTAATGCCTGATAGAACCACGCTCCAATTCCATTATAACAATTATGAATATGGCTGCGTTCTCCATTCCAATGCTCCCAAGTAGTAGTTGCCCCGTTATCCAACATATACAAATAACCCGGATAATCCCGTTTCTTCAGCATCTGATACATCCATTCAGCCTGACCATTCTTAACGGCCCATTCGGTTAATACCGGAATGCCGACCAAACCTGTTGCCAGATGTCCCTGGAAACGGTTAGTCGTCACTTCATACAAAGTCTTCAGGACTGTCTCCTTCAGGTTGTCCGGTGTGACTCCAGCCAACATCGGATACACCAAATCAATTTGTGTCCCGCTGGCATAAGTATTTCCTTTCGCATCATAGAAAGTCTCCTGTATCCGTTTCGTCAGCGCATCATACTTTGCCTTATAACCACGACTGTCATCCGCTTTATTCAGCAAAGAAGCAATTTTACTCATGGTCTGGTAACAAACCGCAATATAACAGTTATCTACTAAATCAACAGACAATGGATTTGTCTGATCAATACCAACCGGCGTTGCCCAATCACCCAAATACCAGTTTCGATAGGAAGTATCCGGCCACTTCTTCAACAAACCATCTACAGTATAATGAGCCACATATTCCAACCATTGCTGCATATACGGATAATAACGGTCCAATAATCTCCGGTCTCCATAATTCAGATAGGTCTGCCAGGAAGCCGTAATAATAAAACCACACCAGAACGGACCACCGCCTGCGGCATACGGATTCGGAGCTGTATGAGGCATACTTCCGTCTTCACGCATACAATCAGCCCATGCCTGCATCCAGTTCATATACAAAGGACTGAGGTTAAACATGGTCTGCACCGTAGGAGTTGAAGCATTACCGTCTCCACCATAACCCAATCGTTCAATTTGCGGACAATCTACCATATATCCACCCAATGTCAGGCAGCGCAAAGTATATTGAATCATATCATGAATGGCATTCAAATCCTTATCCGAACAAGCGAAGAATGATTCCCCACTATAATTGGTATGTACTAATGAAGCCGTAATTGCCGACAAAGCCGGAGCTTCTTTCACATTCGTCAGTTTCAAATAACGATAGGCATGATAATTGAATTTATTGGAAAAGACTTCAGCCGAATCAGCGCCGGAAGCAATATAATAATCTTCGTACAAATGATCCCGGAATTCTCCTTTATCATCCAGGAAGTCACAATAACTGATCCGTATCTTCTGTCCTTTCTCTAATGGAGGAAACTGTATTTTCGTCCAGCCTGTCAGATTTGTCCCCAAATCATAAATCCAGGCTGAATCACCGGATGCTTTACAGGAGAGCGGATGTAAATGTTCTCGTATGCCATTCAGTTCAGCCATCTGAGGAGAAACCTTATGCTCAGGAATAGCCGCCAACACAGCAGTATTCCAACTGGCAGCATTCAACGTCTCCGCTCCTAAGTCAGGTAATACACAATCAGCATGTATCTCTTCTCCACCGAACTGCCAAGGCCGCCATGTACCCGTCGAGACATAACCACTCTCACGCGTTTTCCAAGTCGAATCAGTTACCAAGCTTGTTCTCCATTCACCATCCTCGAATTCTTCCAACTGAGCCCGGACAAACGGACCACCTTTCACTACGCCCGGAAGTCCATCCTGATACCAGCCTTTCCCTAACCAAAGAACTAAATCATTCTCTCCTTTTTCCAATAAATCGGTCACATCATAGGTAACGATCAAAGACCGTTCATCAAATTGAGATACAGCCGGAGCCAAAACAGCGTCTCCAACCTTCTTCCCATTCAAATAAACTTCGTGATAGCCTAATGAATTGACATGCAAGAAAGCCTTTGTCCCCTTTTGATCCCACTGAAAATGTTTCCAGAGCAAAGGCGACTGCGGTTTCCCTAAAAGCGTATCACTACCAATATAAGCAGCTTTCCAGTCTGATGGATTCAATAATCCAATGCCAAAACAAGCTGTCTCACTCCAATCCGAAGCCTTATCATCGCCATCCCAAACACGGACTTTCCAATAGACAAAACTCTTTGATGATAACTCATCACCTTGATATAAAACCCAGGCAGATTCCAGGCTTTCAACTTTACCGGAATTCCACAAATCAGCCTTCTCCTCTGTCAGTAAATCTTCATCAGTTGCTGCCAAAATCTGATAAGCCGACTGATGAACAGCATTTTCGTTTGTTTCAAGCTGCCAGCTCAAATACGGTTTCGTCTGATCAATTGCCAATGGATTAACCAGTTTTTCACATTGCAATTCCTTTACAACCAAAGACGGGTGGGAAGAACAGGCTCCCAATACAGTTAAAAGGAATGCACTTACCCAATAAATAATCGAAGTCTTCATTATTAGATATTAAATTTATAAGTTCCTGAAGATAATTGTTTCGCTTCACCTTTACCGTCCAAATATAAGGTAGCAGTTGCTCCAGGAGGAATAATCACCTTATATTCAACCTTGCCCTGATTTCTTGTCCACTCCGAAACAATCAAGCCAAAGGGCGATTTATAAGAAGCTTTTACATAATCAAGATCTTCCACAAAATGAGGTTTCAATAGTATATTCTTGAATCCTGGCTGAGCTGGATCAACATTGATACCGGCCAATGCCTTATAGAACCAAGCTCCTATTTCTCCATACATAATATGATTCTGCGAATAACCGGCAGCCAAACCATTATAATCCCAATTCTCAAATAAGGTAGTTCCACCTTGCCGCAACCAGTTTCCCCAAGAAGGATAATCCTGTTGTGTTACCATCCGGTAAGCTTGCTCAACATTACCAGTTTCCGTCAACGCATTCAAAATTGTCTTACATCCCATAATTCCGACATCCAAATGATCCCGATCTTCATGAACTCTCTTTGCCAATTGTTCTGCTACTTTCTGAATACAATCCTCCGGAACAATCCCCCAATACAAAGGCATACTCAATTCTGTCTGATAACCATTGGCATAAATTCCCGTTTCTCTATTCAAGAATTTCTGATTTATAGTATCCTTTATTCTTTCAGCTTCCGATTTATAATGTTCATAATCTGACTTAAACCCAAGTAATTGAGCAGTCCGACTCACAATATCAACATTTTTATAATGATAGATAGACGCTGTCAATTCTCTATTTGCTACCGACTTATAAGGTATCCAGTCGCCTAAACAAGCATCGGTAATCAAACCATCCGGGAACTTTTCCAACCAGTAATCCGTATGTTTCTTCATCGTCGAATAATTATCCTTCAAACAAGTCATATCCCCATAAAACTCATACAACGTCCAAGGAATAATTGTTACCGAACAAGTCCAATCCGCAATATCGCCGCCCCAACCTCCGGAAGGAATAATACATCTCAACCGTCCGTTATCATACATATTGTCCCGATGATCGGCCATCCACTTCTCATAAAAGGTTATTCCATCAAAGCCGTACAAACCTGTTTCAATCGCCAAATGAGCATCTCCTGTCCAACCGTTTTTCTCCCGATGTGGACAATCAGTCGGATAACCGACCAAATTCGACAAATAGGAATAGTTGGTTGCTCTCCACAAACGGTTAACCAGAGAATCCGAGCATTCAAAAGAACCGCTGACCGGAACATCTGTATGAACAAAATAGGAGGTTATATTATCCTTCGTTAATTCTAATGGCTTATCTGATGATACCTCAACATATTGAAATCCTTTATAATTAAAACGTGGAGCGAATGTATCTACCTTGCCGTCTAACCAAAGAACATCTGTCGCAAATATTTCATCCACAGGATGAACGCCATATTTTAAAGGCTCCTTGACATTCTGGTAGAACTGCGTATTATTATCATCAAATATACGTTTTCTTCGGGAATCCAGTTGTTCCCCATGATGCAGTTTTACTTTTGTGCCCGACTGTCCTTGCACACGGAACTCAGTTATTCCGGACCAGTTTTGTCCAAAGTCATATAAATAAAGCGTATCACTCAAATTCTTAAGAGACACAGGTTTTCTAAATTCCGTCTTTCGGATTGGATACATTGCCTGGGAAACGATATTAGAGCATGGACAGGAAACTTCTACAGCTGGACTCCAGGAAGAGTCATCAAATGCCCATGTATTCCAACCAGGCAAGTCCTTTCTAAAATCATAATTTTCGGCAACATAAATAGCATTAAAGGTAATAGGTCCGGCCGCCACCTTGAAACTACGATCAGAAGTAATTATATCCTTTGTTCCATCCGCATATTGAACATGAATATTCAAACAGAAAGAAGGTCTGTTACGCCAAGGAGCTTGATGGAAATTCCATTCCGCCACAGGCTGATGATTATACCATCCATTTCCTAAAATTACACCAACAGCATTTTCTCCTTCATGAAGCAATTGTGTAACATCATAAGTAACATACAACAACCTTTTACCATAATCTGTAAAAGCAGGATCCAGAAAATGATCACCTACTTTAGAACCATTCAATGATAATTCATACAGTCCTGCTGCAACAATATAAGCTCGAGCTGATTTTACTTTCTTTTTCAAGACAAACTCCTTCCGGAAATAAGGAGTTTCGCGCGATTCGATATCTTTTCCATCCGAAACAAAACTACCTTTCCATTGTGCCGTATTCATAAATCCCGTTTCAAAAGAAGAGATAGTCTGTTCTGATACCTGCTGATCCTGATCCCATACCGTAACACTCCAATAATAACGAGTAAAAGGTTTTAAAGCTTTCCCTTTATAAGTGGTTAGCATTTGCCCACTATTCTTCTTCTCTTGCCAGATAACACCTTTGTTTCTAGCTAATGCAGCAGAATCCGTTCCCAACGTAATTCGATATGCCAATTGTTTGGCTCCGTTTCTTTCATCCTCCAAATGCCATGAAAAACGAGGTTCAGCCCGATCAATTCCTAAAGGACGAGTCAGATGCTCACACCTCAAATCAACAGGTCTACATTTTCCGGTTTCCTTTTGAGCCAACAATGTATTACTGTACATAAAGTTACTCAGTATAACCAATAATAAGTATACTCTTTTCATATTCTATTTCTTTCTAATTAAGTCTGTACCCAATTTAATCTGAATATAACTAATTATTCAACCACATCAAAATCTTCCATCAAACCATAGTCACACATTTGATATTCCTTTCCAGGTATCTGCTGTTTGATATTTTTCCAATGCCAAGGAGAAGCAAGTCCAGGTGCAGGATTATTGTAATGCGGGCCTAATAAGTTCTTATGACTTCCGATGACTCGTACTTCAATAGTATTCTTTCCCTGCTTCAATAAGGAAGTAATATCCAAGCGATAGGGGTCAAAAGCAATGATTCCAGCCTTGACTTCATTTACATACACCTCTGCCACTGTTCCCTTCCAAGCATTTAACTGTACGGCATAAGGCCTGTTTATATCATCTATCTCATACTCTTTTGTATAAGAAACTTCCCATGAATAGAAAGGTTGCTTCTGCTCTTTCCAACTTCCCAGTATCAGTTTCTCAACAGGCGCAGCTATACTCCACCCTTTCTTTTCCGGTACGACAGAAAAATCGCCTATCACATATACAGGTTCTATCTCGGCATAAATACTCATCGGACTTACACTCATCTCAATTGCATTGATACCCTGTTTTACCTTATCACCTATAGTATAAACGCCAAATGAACGATCCAACCACCAAGCTCCCGGAGTAGCAGATAATGTTTCTCCATTTATTTTCACCTTAAATATCTCCGGACGTTCGGCAACCAATTTCATCGTTGAATAATCAAACTTATCCTTTACTGTAAAATAATAGGAAGTTGAAAGTCCTCCCGTAGTAAAAGTATCCCGATCTAATATATTCCGCTTATATTGAACAGATGTATTCCATGGATTTCCATTGACAAAACCGTATTCCCGAAAAGCGGCATCGGCTGCTTGAGCAAAGTAAACATTCTTAATCGTCTTTCCTTTAATTGTCACATCGCAGAAATCTACTGTCAAAGCATTTTCCCGCAATCGTTTTACCTGTAGATCACTTATCGGAATCAATTTGGTATTACCAGCCAGCTCCGGCTCTTTTTCATAGCCATTCAAGGCTTTATGGCTACAATAAAGTAACAAACTACCGGCAGGTTCCAATTCAAAATGCACAGACAGACCTTCTTCTTTCTGTTCTACCGGGTATTCATATATTTTCCCTTGCATGGCATCCAATCTAAGAACAGATTTACCTTTCATGGAAATTGTTCCTTTAGTAATCTCATCCATGGATGAATTCACCAAGAACAATAATTCGCCGTCTGCGAATTCTCGTCTTTGATGATAAAAATCACCTCCCGAAAAAGCGAACAGGCAATCTTTATTCTCAAAATGCTCCTGTATAACCTCTTTGGTTAACACGGGAACAGAAACTACTGACTGAGCCGATAGTAATTCCGATAATTTGGAATCTTCAGCACCATCCAACCGGTTGGGAGCAGAAAAACAGATTAAATTGCCACCTTTTTCCACAAACTTCTGCAACAAATCAAACGTCGGTTTATTCAAAGTTTCCATCATCGGTGGTAAAACTACTATTGAATAAGCAGCCTGACCAATAACAAACTTTCCATCCTCTACAGTTCCATGATCTTTGATAATATTCTCAGAACCCAAATCATATTCAACCTGATTCTTTTCTAAGTCTGTTACAAAAGACTGAAAAGCCTGACCAATTTCCATTAGCTTCGGACTACTCTTTGTATGTGAATAATAACTCCACAAAGTAGAATTCGGCTCTATAACTAATATATGATTATTCTGTTTTCCTTTACTCAATGCCAATGAAAGACGGCCATAATAATCATTTAATTCTTTATAAGACGACCACCAGGGAGAATGATATGTAAAGACGGGTGGATAATCATATTTTCTGGCTCCGGTCAACGTCATGTGTGCCAAGTGTTGATTCATGAAATTCACACCTAACACATATTCCCAATCACCCAAACGCTTAAAATCCTTGAATGTTTCATCCCAGCCGCCACCGCCATAAGTTTCACTTAAGGTACGTGTATATCCCATTTGATTGGCAACACTTCTTAATTCTTTTACAGCTCTTACATTTCCAAACTGGGCAACCGGGCTCTTCTCATCAAACTGATTAAATAACATATCAATTGCCGGAACCTGATGCCAGGCATACATTGCCATATTATCCGGTCCATCGTTCATATACGGCCAGCCATGTTCCCAATAATGCCCCGTCCATTTCAGATTATTCTGCTCACAATACTGATGAAACGGTTTTGACCAACGGTCGATAAACAATTGCAACAATGTTTCCATATAATTATGACGGACTTCTTTCCAGTTCCCGACTTCCTCTTCCAACAAAGGCAATAAAGATTTTAAATCATATCCCCACTTTTGTTCAAAAGTGGAAAACAGATCAGGTGTCCATCGCAAACCTCCCGATGTTTGGATATTCGGTTCATCCGAGAAGATGCCGGGAAGTGTTTTACCAAAGTCTTCTTTAGCAATCTTTTTATACCCTTTCATGGTTATTTCCAAGAACTTTTCAGTCACACCTTTCACCATAACATCCACATAGGAATAACCTCCATACCAGTCCGATCGACCATAATAAGTTTTCTTGTACAAGTAATATTCACCCTCGGTATTTTTATAAGAAGCAATTTTATTAGTGATATCTATCCAGCTCTCTCCTTCTTTTTTCAGACAAATAAAATAATCCGCTATGTTCTCAGGCAAAATATTTACTTTTTCTAAAGCCAATCCTTGTCCCTGATTATAAGATTCCGGCATTTCTTCCGGGACATGCCCTCCAGCAAAACCACTCGGATATGAATTCTCATCATAGATCCATACTTTCATATCCTTTTCCTTTGCATAATCAATGGCATGCTTATACAACGAATACCATTCTTCAGACATATACTCCGTAATCAGTCCAGGACGAGGATGAACAAAAAGACCACCAAAACCGGCTTCCTTCAATTCCTGAATAGTCCTTTCAACTTCAGCATTTGTCACTTTACTATTCCACACAGCCAATGGAGCTGTCCGATATTCAGACGAAGGATTAGCAAAGCTAGCTTCCAGATCTTTTAATGAGTCCACACTCATAGCCTTTTTATCAACACAAGCCAATAAAGCATATAGACTTACAGATAAGGTTGCCAATAAGGCATAATATTTATTCTGTATCTTCATAGGATTAAATTTAACGATGCACGCAAACATAAAAATATTATTCGCTTGCCACTTAATCAACATTCAAATTTTCTATTATAATATAATAACTGCAAACCGAAAAAAGTCGTATTAACCTTATATTTCTAGATTAATACGACTTCTAAATTATATTGTAAAATTGAAATATTATATTAATATCCCGGATTCTGTTCTAAAAGATTATTTATATCCATTTCTCTTCTAGGAAAAGCAAAAACTAATCTATTTTCTGTTACATTAAACGCAGACGGTAAAATCCAAGGATAAAGGCGTTTCATTTCTTCACCGAAACGATTCATTGTCTCAATAGCTTCCCCATTTCTAATCAAATCACCCCATCGCTTATTTTCAAAAGCTAATTCATGACGCATTTCTTTCATAACATCATCTAATGTTACAGACGTCAGTTCTGGTAAACCAGCTCTCACCCGTACTTGGTTAATATATGGAAGAGCTTCATCATTTTTATTCTGTTTTACCAAGGCTTCTGATAATAATAATAGAGCGCCTGCATATCGGTAGATAGGAAAGTTATCATCTGCTTTTAATGAATAAGTATAAGGTGGATGATAATATTTTTTTACAAAATATCTAAAATCTTTCCCGTTTGTAGGTTCATAATCAATTATACTTTTAACAGCATCACATGTAAAATTTTCTCCTCCATCAACAATTCCTTCTGCTACAGCAATAGACGCATCTAATCTTTTATCACCTTCTTCATATGATTTGATCATTTCATCCGTTGGAACGCACCAACCTCCAGATGAACCATTATAATTATCACCAACATAATTGGATCCCGACACCCCCATTAAAAATTCATTATTACTACATTTTGGTATAAAATTCCAAGGGAAAGTTGAATACTGATCGGTACTACCATCTTCAGTATATTGAACTTCAAATATAGATTCTTTATTATTCTTATTAGATTTACTAAAAACATCCGCATATTCATCTAACAAAGCATAATTCATCCGAGTTATGTCTTTTAGATCTTTTTCAGCAGCCTCATAATCTTTTGACGGTTGAGACATATAAGCATAGGCTCTTAGCATTTTAGCTGCACCTTCTGTAGCTCTTCCATCTTGGGGGAAATTTTTTGCCATGGGCAAACCTAGATCAATGGCTTCAGAAACATCTGCTATTATTTGCGCATAAACCTCTTCTGATGATGATTTTGCAGTAAAAGCTTCTGTTTCCGTTAAAATTTCATGCAACACTAGAGGAACTCCGCCCCAATGTTGTACCAAATCAAAATAGTAATATGAACGCAGGAACAGAGCTTCTGCCTTTACTTTATTTTTTTCTTCAGAAGTCATTTCTGAACTTTCTAAACGATCTAAAATCGTATTTAATCGTGCAATACATGCATAATCAGATTGATACCTATTTTCTATCCAATTACCTGTAGACTCATCATCCAAGAACAAAGCAATCACTTCCGTTCTCATATAAGTACCTCTATCTGCCGAATAATATGTAAAGAACGCATTGTCAGAACGCATTTCATCCATGAAAATACCATCTTGTGCAATATTTCTTAACCCAGTATAAGAAGCTATTAATGCTTGATCAAAATGATCAGCAGTTTTAAAAAATGTTTCTGCAGATATACTAGTCTCGGGATATAATTCCAAAAAAGAATTATCACAAGAAGAAATAATAAAAGCTGAGCTAATACCCAAAATACAATATTTTATATTCTTCATAATATTTTTCATTTAAAATTTAACATTAACACCTAAAGAAAAAGTTCTAGCTACAGGATAGGCAGTGATGTCTACACCTTGATATAATCCGCTAGCTCCTCTACTACTTACTTCTGGATTCATACCTGGATATGCCGTCCATGTTAACAAATTTTGACCACTCACATAAAAACGTAAGCCTTTTACATAAGGATTTGTCTTTAATGGCACAGTATAACCTATAGTCAAATTTTTCACCCTCAAATAAGAGCCATCAAATACCCATCTAGTATTATTATATCTAAATAATTCAGTTGTTCCTGTTCTCGTTCTTGGTATTTCTCCATTCCCTGGATTTTCTTCAGATCTCCAACGATTGGCCACATCTTTCAAAACATTAAAACAACCATCCAAATTTTCAGTCCATTCTCGACTACCATCAATAATATCATTTCCTACAGATCCCGTCAAAACTAAGCTCGCGTCAAAATTCTTCCAAGAAAACTCATTAGTAATACCAAATGTAAAATCGGGATTAGGATCTCCAATAAATGTTCTATCATCCATATCTATTACATTATCACCATTCAAATCTTTCATTCTAACAGTACCAACCATAGAAGAAGAATGCTTGGGACCAGCTTCAAATTCTTCTTGTGTCATAAATACACCATCATAAATATATCCGTAAAACAATCCCAATGGTTTACCAACTTCCGTTCTATTATAATCCTGTTGATTACTATATCCTCCTATCGGAGTATCATTTGTTCCTAATTTTATGGCTTTATTCCTATCAATAGAAACATTAATATGAGTATTCCACTTAAAGTCACCAGTCATATTTTTAGTTTCTAAACTTATTTCATGTCCCCAAAATCTAAATTCACCAATATTAGATTGAATATTACTAAAACCTGAAGAATAAGGTATGTCTACTTGATACAATAATCCATCTGTATTTTTCCAATAATAATCATAAACTAAAAATACACGGTCATTGAACAAACCAACATCGACCCCTAAATCTAATTGCTTAGTAGTTTCCCAAGTCAACTCACTATTGCCTATTCCAGAAACAGCTCTTCCCGGAGTTATACTTCCATTAGTTACATAATTATAAGAACCAACAGAAGCCAAATATGTATAATTTCCAATATTGTAATTTCCAACAATACCATAACTTCCTCGAAATTTCAAATAGCTTAACTTATCAAATCGCTCCATAAATGCTTCATCTGAAGCTATCCATCCAAGAGATGCAGATGGAAAATTTGCGAATTTTGCATTCGAACCAAAGCGCGAACAACCGTCTCGACGAAATGCAACAGACAACAGATACTTTCCTTTGTAATCATAATTCAAACGCCCAAGATAAGATATCATTGACCATGATCCCCAACTATTTGTATCAGAATTTCCAGTTCTACTAATAGCAGCCCCAAACCATCCTAATTCATCATCAGGATAATCAGAAGAATTTATAGTAGCATTTTCTTGTGAATTTTTCTGCGTTGTATACCCCAACAAAATATCTATATTATGATTTTCTGCAAATGTTTTATTATACGTTAATGTATTCTCAATCAACCAATTGACATAATTGGATGTACCATAAGCCCCTGTTGCAGGATTAGGAGGTGCTGTAAACAACGCTCCATTTACATATGATGGAGTCCAATTTTCTGTTGAACTATTCCCTAAATCAGCATTCGCACTAATACGATATTTCAATCCATCAATAATTTTTATATCAGCATATGCATTAGCCGTTCCTCTAAATGTCTTCGACAAATTTTTTCTCCTTGTTAATACTAAATAATAATTCGGATTACCAAACATCCCTGGTTGAGTATATGATATAGGATAAGTGCCATCATCATTTATGTAATTAAGCTGTGGATCCATTAAAAATGCAGCAGATAATATACTACTTTGCCCTCCACTTATATTCGATAATAATTGTCCCTTTATATATGAGCCTGAAAGATTTAAACCAAAAGTCAAACGATCAGAAGCCTCAAATATATTATTTGCACGTGCAGCAAAACGATCAGAAAACGTATTTAAAACAACACCTTCTTTCGAGTTATAATTCATATTAACTGCAGTCTTTACTTTTTCTGAACCAGCAGTCAATCCCAAATTATAATTCTGAGAAATAGCCGTTTGCAACAACAAATCAAACCAATCTGTTCCATTCTGAATAGCAGAAGGATTTTGGTAACACTCCGGCACTCCCCCAGTGTATCCTTCATATATAGCTTGATCCTCATAATATTCTTTCTTAAATTGAGCGAATTCTTGTGCACTCATTACATCTGGTCTACCTTGATTCGAGACCTTATCAATTCCGAAATAAGCACTGAAATCAATTTCTGGTTTACCGGCTTTCACTTTATTAGCACTTTTTGTTGTTATCAAGATAACGCCATTTGCTGCACGAGAACCATACAACGAAGCAGATGCAGCATCTTTAAGTACCGTAATATTTTCAATCTCATCAGGACTGATTGAAGAAAGGCCTGATGTCGTAGGGAAACCATCAATTACGACTAAAGGCTCATTCCCTCCATTTATTGAAGCAGCACCTCTAATTCGAATAGTTAATCCACCATTAGGCTCCCCATTCGCTTGATTAATTTGCACACCAGAAAATTTACCTTGTAATTTCTCACCGATTTGAGAAACAGGCATATCAGCTAATTCATTAGCATCCAATTTACTCATCGAACCTGTAACAGATCGAGCCTTTTGCGTTCCATAGGCAACAACAACTACTTCATCTAACGCCTCTGTATCATCTAATAATGTAACAGACAATGAAGTTTGATTCCCTATAGAAATCGACTGTGTATTATAACCAATATAAGAAATTTGTAAAACAGCATTCACGGGAACTTCTAATGAGAAACGACCTTCCATATCAGTAATCGTACCATTATTAGTCCCCTTTACAATAACATTTGCGCCTATAATGGGACTTCCGTCTTTATCACTCACAATTCCTGTGATTTTTTTTTGCTGCATACTTTCCTCAACAATATTTTTCTTTATTGAAGAAGATTCAACTGCTGCCATTTTCATATTCGGCAATAGACTTAAAAGCAAACATGGAAGTATAAAATTTATTCTATCTTCCCCCTTAAAAATTCTTTTCATGCTCTAATGGTATTTATTTATTAAACATGGTATTTTAAGATTATAATCAATCTCTATATAAAAAAAACAAATAGCACAAGCCTCAACAACAGATAAGATAAATCATTATCTATTAATAATCACAAATATAACAACAACAAGCCTATCAAATACATTAAAAAATGATTTCAAAAGTTTCAAAAATGATATATATTAAATTCGTTATTACTTCCTCACCTCAAACTCATAAATTCCGGAACCAACGGTAACGACCGTATAACCATTTTCCTGACGAATAGTAGCAGAAGAAAGATCTTTTATGGTTATTCCACTTTCGGTAATTTGATCAACCTGTGTTGTTGGTAAATAGACAGATGCTGAACTATTGGCAGGAACTTCTACCCGGATGGTGAATTTTTCATCTGTATCTTTCCAATCAGAGACAATTGTTCCGTAAGGAGATTCATAGGACGTGCGGGCACTTCGAACATCACCTACCGGAGACGGCTTAATAACTATATGTTTAAATGCAACAGACGCCTCATCCTGACGGATACCACCCAAACCACTGAAAAGCCATTCCATCAGATGTCCTAACATAAAGTGATTGTTGGAGACAAAACCATAGGCTTGCCAAGATTCAGTTAATGCCGTTGCTCCATGGGCTAATTGCCAGCCATATCCCGGAGTATCGTATTTACTGTTCATATCATAAATAATATCAGATGCGCCTCCTGTTTCCAACGCACGCAGGACATAACGATAACCTATATCACCTGCTGTCAACGCATTGTTTCTTGAACGTATATCTTTTACCAGATTCTCATATACCTGCTGATGATTTTCAGGAGTCGTCAGTCCCATATACAAAGCTACAGCATTGGCTGCCTGACTGTTCCGGTCATATTGTTTTGTTTCCGGATTCCAGAATGTCTTGTTGAATGCCGTCTTAATTTCTGCCGCCAATTTTTTATACATCTCGACATCAGCTTTCTTTCCTAACAGATCTGCCATTTTTTGCATCAGACAAACATCATAATAATAGATGGCCGTAGCAGTAACTCCATTGGATGTCAACTGAGAAACGCCCGGGGCATTAGGACCAATATCAAACCAATCACCCAAACCATAGGCAACAATATGATCTTTTGCCTGCGAAGACAGGTAGTCAATGTAGCGTTGCATATCCGGATAATATTCCGCTATCAACCGGCTGTCTCCATACCATTGGTAAATATACCACGGACAGATGATAAACGAACTGCCCCATTCCGGTGTATCCTTAAAACCACCCTCAAATTCCACCAACTCCGGAGCAATTGTCGGGACCATACCATTCTTGGCCTGTGTAGAACGCATATCATTCATCATCTTCTCATACATCCGAGCCAGATTATACCGATATTGTACAGAATATTGCATCAAATGGGCCTGTTCCAACCAACCTAACTTTTCCCGATGCGGGCAATCGGTCAAGACACTGGCCATATTGCTTCGAATAGCCCAATCGATTAACTCATATGTCTGATTAAACAAAGGTTTAGAACAATGGAATGTTCCTACCTCCGGTGCCGAGTTACAGGTATGTAATCCTTTTAAATCCAAAATGACTGGCAAAGATTCCGGATTATCCTGTCCGGCAGGAACAGCTCCTTCAATTTCCACATACCGGAAGCCATAATACGTAAACAGAGGTTGCCAACAAACCTTTTCATTCCCTTTCGTCGTATAAGCAAACCAGAAAGGAGCTCCTGATGCACTCTGATTAACGGTACTGTCTGGATTCAACAGCTCGGCCGGATAAAACTTCACCTGTTGTTTTCCATTCGACTGCATGGACAGATGAATCACTCCGGAAAAGTTTTGCCCTAAGTCATATACCCATTTCCCTTTCTGATTCTTGAAAAGACGAACTGTAGGAATACTGTCTCTTACCGTCAATGGAGCTGAAGTTTGTGCCAGAAGCCGGGTATTCCAGCCCGTATTCAATGCCTCTTTCCAATTCTGATCATTAAATCCGGGTTTTGTCCATCCGGGTTGTTCCCGATTGGCATCATAATCTTCTCCTCCATAAATACTGCTATATGTAATCGGGCTCTCGGTTGCTTTCCAGGATTTGTCCGTCACAATGTTTTCTATACTTCCATCCATATATTCCAGACGGATATTCATCAGCAAACGAGGAGCACCATACGATGCTATCAGCTTAAAATAACGTTCACGCGGGACATTGAAGAAACCGTTTCCCAACATCACTCCTACGGCATTCTTTCCTGAATGAAGCTGTCGGGTAATATCAAAAGGAACATACAAAGCACACCGGTCATATTTTGTCCAACCCGGATCCAAGAAGTGGTTTCCTACCTTCTTTCCATTCAGAAACATATCAAAATGCCCCAGACCGGAGACATACGCGATAGCCCGTTTCAAAGGTTTCTTCACATCAAATTCTTTACGGAACTGAGGCAAAGCATACATACCGATCTTTTGATCAGGCCGGAACCTACGATCCACTTCGCCCAGTCCATGTACACCCGTTGTAATAATCTCATCCTTTTTATCTTTTTCCAGAGAGATCCAGCTGGCTTTATTCCAATCCTTTTCAGTGAGAAGTCCCATACAGAACTCATTTACCGGACTCCAAGCCGATACATTCCCCTCCTGATCCCAAATACGTACTTTCCAATAATACGTTGTTCCGGCTTTCAAGGTTGTCCCCGAAAAAGGAATCAGAATTGATTCTTGCGAATCCGTCTTCCCACTACTCCACACATTCCCTTTATTATCTTCCAACATTTCAGGCGAATCAGCCACCAAAACTTCATACGACGACTGTACAAAATTCCGTTCCGAAGAACGAATCTGCCAGCTGAACCGAGGCTGTTGCGTCTCTATTCCCAAAGGATTCTCAGCTTGTTCACAGGTAAGATTAAAAACTGAAAAATCTGCTTTCCCATACATAGCCATCGGGAAAAGAATGAATGCTAAACATTTATAGAAAAAATTACATCTCATAAAAAAAGACTTTAAGGTTATACATTTTTACAAATGTATCCAACAACCACACCATCTTTATTATAAAAATGACCTGATTGTTGTCAAAATTGATATTTTTCTTACAGAAATTTTTGAATCACCGCATTATGTAGATAATCAAGCAGATAGAAAGATTGTGAAAGATCTTTTTGCAAAGAAATCTTCTATTCGGCAATCCACTACTGAAAACAGAATTCAAAGCAAACGAGAATCAGAAATGATACTAACGAGAATCGTTTTTGATCCTCGTTAGTTTTCTTTGAAAACACGCCAGTTTTTCCTTCAGAGCTGCCTACCTTTTTATAAAAAGCCGGCGTGTTTTTGGATAAGGTTCGGATCGTTTCACTCCAATACTTGAATGATATATACCGGGCCTAATAAACCGGATTCAAGCAAAGGTGTATCCTTCGTGTAATGCGGATATGTGGTAAACGTATAACGGTCACTGGGTCGTTTCTCTCCTTTCAACAGCCATTCCGGCCATTGACCATTGACAATACCGTCATTTTCCTTCTGTTCATCTCCGATTAACCGATTACCCCATAAATTGGTCACCTCTATTTTCAGCTCATTCTTTCCATTCTTCAAGGCGCCTGATATATCAACTTGCCACGGTGAAGTCCAGATCGTACCTAAATCCTGACCATTTAACCAGACTTTAGCTATATTTTTTACAAGGCCTAAATCTAGGAACAAGGAGCCCGACAAGGTCTCTTTATAATCAAACTGCTTTGTATAGACAGCTGTTCCCGAATAATACTTAATTCCTGGTTCTGTATGTTTTGACCAATCCTGCAATGTTGGAAATTCCACCTGTTCCGGTCCGCCCCACTTCGGATCAAATGCGACATTCCAAGATCCCTGTAATGACATCAATACTCTCTTTCCTTGGATATTTGTTGAAGCAGTCGAAGCAGGCTGCCGATCTCCGGAAAAGAATACGAAATAACTCTGATAAGGAGCGAACGCCAATTCGAGCGAAGTCTGTTTTCCGTTATCCGTCGAAACCGGAATCAGGGAAGTCTTTCCGGTTACAGGATCCCATAAATAAGGTTGCTTACCAGAAGCACGGAAATGAGCATTTACTGACATATCCTTATCCATCCGGTTAGAGACAAAGAAATAATCCACATCATCCACCTGTTTATGAATATACCGAACCGTTCCCTGATCAGACAGAAAGTCAACCGGTACGTGCATTTCGCGCAACACCTTTGACGTCAAATCAAAATCAGGATACAAATTATCCAAATGGTTTTGGATATCTGTTCCCCAGACGATACGGCCTTTGCCATAAGTATGGAACATCAATCCTTCCGGCAGCTGGTTTCCACCCCAAAGCTTTACTACTGCCTGCTGTAATTTCCGATCAGAATTTGGATAATCAGTTAACCCTGGAGTCTGCACAGGAGGTAAACCAATCACAACAGCTCCATCATTCACCAGCGATTCTATCTTCTTCAGCAAATCCAACGTCATCGTCTTAAAGGCAGGCAATACCAGCAGGCGATACTCCATACCCGAAGGGAACTTTATTTTCCCGTCTTCCACAAAAGCAGTATAGAGCAGGCTTGGCGGACAGGCATCAAAATTATATTCCCGTTTATCCACCATATAATCTCCCGTCAAAGCGGATTTCGGCGCACGGAAAACAAAAGGTGCCTCTTCAGGAGCCAGATAAAGAATATCAGCTACCGTCTGACCTTTCTGCAGCAGATACTGACAACGTGCCACATAAGTATGATATGCATCCACGTACGGCCACCATGTCTGATTACGGTCCCAATGGACTCCATACGGTCCCATGGTCATTCCCGGACGCAAACTATCCGGCAAGGCCTGATGTTGAAACGTATGATAAGTCAGCCGGTTAATACCAGCCGCAAAAGCCCAGTCGGTTTGGTTCTTCATAGAAGCCGGATGCTGACGCCAGCCGTCGCCCGCTGCCGTAAAAGCCTCCGAAGGAACCACCCGCTGCCCTTTGATATTGGCCAGAGAACTTCCTTCAATGGCACTAAACGAAGTATTATAACCACCCGGACTCCAGAACTCACACATCGGAATATCAGCAGAAGCGCCCAACTCCAAATCCTGCATTGGATTCATGTCATACGGTTCTATGGAGAGCTGCATACCATGCTGATGAGCATAAGCCTTGACAAACAAAGAATGATTCTCCAGCATTAATTCCTGCATTGTCTGACGCAAATCCCACAAGAAACGCTCACTGATATTTTTATTCCCAACAACCAGTCCCGCATAAACCGGGAAATAAGGTTGCGGATCATATCCCCTACGTTTCTTAAATTCTTCTCTTAACCGCGGACTCCAGTTCTGAGCCCCCATTTCCCAGCTATCCATGTGCAGGATCTTAAGACCTCCGGCCAACGTGGTATCTCTTTCGCCCAACAAGTCAAACAACGATCCTGTAAATGTACGCAAATGTGCCATCAGAGCCGTTGTATCCGTCTTATCACATTCAAAGCCAACACCGGGAAGAGGTGCCGGACGAGTAACAGCTCCATTATTACGTATGCCAAAACGCATAATCATCCATTCACCAGAAGGAACATCCCACGTAACAGATCCATCCTTTAATAAAGAAGTCAGGTCTTTAACCTCATCAACAGCAATCGCATCTCCCGGTTCCAGCGGCTTATCCTGTTCCTCCCGCGGAATAAATTGTTTCACTCCTGGAACAGAGCTGTATGGTGCCCGATAATACAGAGCCTTTTCTTCAATGTCCTTTATGGAGACCTTTCCGTTCGTTGCCGGGAAAGCCAGAACTGCTACATCGTCATAATAATCCAGCCATTTTTCCTTTAATTCCGGGGTAAATGCTCCCTCTCCGAAATAAGGAGGCTTCGGCGAAGGTTTCTCTAAAGGTATCGTCTGCTTACTGCCTCCGGTTACACGCGTAATGGAGGAAACCAGATGTCGCATTGATTCCTCTCCTTTCACCCACGGACCGCCACTGCCAGTCCAACCCGGACCAATTCCTAAAATCATCGTAATACCCAGGCGCTCACATTCCCTGACGGCATGCTTAAAACAGTCTTTCCATTCGGCACTTAAGAAATCTACATGCCCACGAGGTATGCCAACATTGACTTCCAGGAAAACGACAGATCCGATTCCTGCCCGTTTCATGGACTCCAGATCTTTGGTCATTCCTTCTTTGGAGAGGTTTCCATCCATGAAGTACCAATAAACGCCAGGCCGGGCCGATTCAGGAGGTGTGACAAACAAGCGTTTTACATCTTTCAGTTCCTCAGCACTTGCCCAATGATTCATACCAGACAGGAACAGACTGGTAACAAGCAGGGTATATTTCAATAGCTTCATACGCATAGATTTTATTATATTATTTTACTTCCACACAAGGAATATCCAGCAGACTTGCCAGTTTTCTGATCTTTCCGGCCACATGTCCGATTCCGATCGCGCAATGATGTGAAGGACCGGCTTTACTCCAATTATTTATAAACGAGCGGACACCACAGGCAAAACGATAACGGCTGTTGGTATTCCCGATCTGCAACACAGGACCAGGAACAGATTCTCCTTCTGCCACCAACAGGAACAGCCCGTCTTTCCCCTCACAAACCGACAATAAAGTAACATCACCATGACGAACCGTCATCTGGATAGACAAACCCTTTCCCGGCTTTCCATGATAAACAGGAAGAGGAACCAGCTTAACCCGTCCTTCTGCCATGGTGAAATGAGCCGGTCCGTCGTGTCCCAACAAAACAACATCATCCTTAAAATCCAAAGCATATAACTCAGAGAACGAGCCTCCGGCATTCAATAGAGACAGGATCTTCATGGCTTGTACATTCTTAATCTCACATTCTCCAGCAATTGGAATTCCTTTTCCTGTCAATAACGTATTACCGGCTATCACCGAAGTAACGATATTCTCATAATCATTGCCGGCATACCCTTCATAATAATAAGCCATCGAACCTAAGTGATGCGCTTCTACCAGCTTATCCAAGGCCACAGACGTCTTGGCTGCCCGGAGTAATTCACTCTCCTCACACTCATTAACCACTTCGAAACGCTCCCGGAACTCGGCTAATTTCTGCTCTATTGCTTCCGAAGAAGCGGCATCCCGATAGGCTTTCAACTCACACATTTCCAACAATTCAACATGGGTTCCAAAGGTAGAAGACTGCAAAGTCAAATCAGAATAAACATCCAGCATACCACCATAGTAATGACCTAAAACGCCCATTCGGTTATTCTGCATTCCTTTCTTGGCCACAGCCGCCTCTAACCATTCTTCCAATTCCGCCCAAACGTATGCCTCATCCAGATACCCAGTAATGATTTCATAACGGATACCGGAACGGTTGAATACATTCGAGAACTCAGGAACCGAACACGCCTGACAGTTGGCCAGCCATTCACCGGTCATCAGACCTCTATCTTCCAAACTGTTCAGATACGCATAATCAATACAAGGTGTTGGCTGTATATTCAATAATAGTACAGGAACCTTCAATCGCTGCACTAATGGTAAAACTGTAGAAGAAAGAGCGTAGGTTGAAATATACACCAATAATATATCAATAGACTGGCGCCCCAGCTCATCCGCAACTGTTATTGCTTTTTCGGGTTCATCTACCATTCCGCCATCCACAATACAAACATGCTCATGAGTCAGCCGCTTTGCAATTTGCATCCGATAACCGCATAACCGATCATACAATCCTGCAAACTGAGGCCAGTACGTATTCAACCCCACTCCAACTAATCCTGCATACACCGTTCTTTCTTCCATATTATCTCGTTTTTATATTATCTGTAGTCTATATGCAAATATGCTCTTTTCAAGGCAACTTTATTTGTATTTATTGATCTCGAATATATCAAAAATGACATATTTTCTGATGGAATTTCTTTTTTAACTCCAAGCGCATACGATAGTCATTCCAGAAACACTAACTTTGAGAAATCAAGTAAAAGAATTATTTCATCTGAACAGCAAATGGGAACAACTCATAACCATATTCAATATTTAGGTAGTAGTCCCTTAGATGAAAAATGGGGATTGACAGTAACCACCGTAGGCTATCAACGCATTCCGGCCCACAGTACGTATCCATCAGCCAAACAACATCCGCAAGGATACGTTTTCAACCCTCAAAATGGCCGCACGCTTTCGGAATATCAGTTAGTATATATTTCGGAAGGCTCCGGGTTCTTTGAATCGGCTTCCTGTAAAAAGCAGAAGATAAAAGCCGGGACCATGTTATTAATCTTCCCGGATGAATGGCACACGTATTATCCGGAAGAAAACGGATGGTACGAACATTGGGTAGGCTTCAGAGGCAATATGATTGAGAACTGGATTGCCAACAAATTCTTCCTGAAAGAAAAACCGGTCTTCGAGATAGGAATCAGCTCTACGATCATCGGCTTATATGAAGATATGGATGCCTATGCTTCCAAAGAAGATGCCGGATACCAGCAGCTCATTTCCAGTATTGTCTTATACTTAATGGGAGAAATTTACTTCAAGGTAAAGAACTCGGCCTTTAAAGAATCGACGACAGTCCGTAAAATCAATGAAGCCAAAACCATCATGAAAAGAAATATCAGTCAGCCGATATCCGCAGAAAGCATTGCGAAGCAGCTGAATGTAAGTTACTCATGGCTGCGAAGCCGTTTTAAAGCCTATACAGGTATTTCACCCACACAGTATCATCTGAACTTACGGTATTTAAAGGCCAAGGAAATGCTCTGCACAACGCAATTGAGTATTTCCGACATTGCCTTTGCGCTGAACTTTGAAACCGTATCACAATTCTCTTCGTTTTTCACCAAGAAAGAAGGAATGTCTCCCAGTACATTCAAAAAGAAATATTATGTAGACAACAATCCGGAGAAAAACCCTGCCAAAGGCCTTGACGAAGATTAAAAATCCTCATACAGAGGACAAACTCTTTGTCATATTGCACATTTCCACTATCTTTGTGCCAAATTTTTAAGGTTATATATATGAGTCATGATTTATTAAAAGGCAAAAAAGGTATCATCTTTGGTGCACTGAATGATATGTCTATTGCCTGGAAGGTCGCAGAAAAAGCTGTGGAAGAAGGAGCGACCATCACTTTAAGCAATACTCCGATTGCTGTTCGTATGGGACAAGTAGACGAATTGGCCAAGAAATTGAATGCTCAGGTAATTCCGGCTGATGCTACTAGCGTAGAAGACTTGCAGAATGTCTTCTCCAAATCGGTTGAGATCTTAGGCGGACCGGTTGATTTCGTTCTGCATTCCATCGGAATGAGTCCGAATGTTCGTAAAAAACGTACATATGATGATTTAGATTATAACATGCTGGAAAAGACTTTGGATATTTCAGCTATATCTTTCCATAAAATGTTGCAGGTTGCCAAAAAGCAAGATGCCATTGCTGAGTATGGTTCAGTGGTAGCTCTGACTTACGTAGCTGCACAACGTACTTTCTTCGGTTATAACGATATGGCTGATGCCAAGAGTCTGTTGGAATCAATTGCCCGCAGCTTCGGTTATATCTATGGCCGCGAAAAGAATGTACGTATCAATACTATTTCTCAGTCTCCGACTCCGACAACAGCCGGTAATGGTGTGAAAGGAATGGAACACCTGATGGACTTCGCCAACAAGATGAGTCCGCTGGGAAATGCCAATGCGGAAGAATGTGCCAATTACTGCGTTATGATGTTCTCTGACTTTACTCGCAAGGTAACGATGCAGAACTTATATCACGACGGAGGTTTCTCAAGTATGGGTATGAGTCTTCGTGCCATGAACCAATACAGCAAAGGTTTCGAAGAATATACCGACGAAAACGGACATATTATCTACGGATAAATCCATACAGAAAAGTTGACCGGCTTTATCACAAAAGCTGTTGTCAACTTTTCTTTTTAATAATAAGGGAGGGAATATGTTACTGAAAATCTATGAAGAAAATCCCAATCCGAGGGAGATAGCTAAGGTAATCAAAACACTGCAAGACGGTGGTCTGATTATTTACCCGACAGATACGGTATATGCCATCGGATGTGATGCCTTGAATGTACGTGCTGTTGAAAGAATCTGCCAGATCAAAGGAGTTAATCCTCTAAAGAGTAACCTTTCGATTATTTGTTATGACCTGTCCAACTTGAGTGAATATGCCAAAGTAAGCAATGCGGCTTTCAAGTTGATGAAAAAGAATTTGCCCGGACCTTTTACCTTCATCCTGCCTACCAGCAACGAATTACCCAAAATTTACAAGAACCGGAAAGAAGTCGGCATTCGTGTACCCGACAATAACATCGTCCGGACTATCGTTCAAGAATTGGGCAATCCGTTACTTACCATGTCAGTACATGACGATGATGATGAAATTCTTGAATACTCTACCGACCCGGAACTGATTGCAGAAAAATATGAAGGACGGGTAGACCTGGTTATTGACGGCGGTTACGGTGGTTTAGAACCTTCAACCGTAGTAGATTGTACAACCGACGATTTCGAGATTGTCCGCCAGGGAAAAGGTGTATTAAAATAAAAGTCGCCATTGGCGATAAGAACTTTCCATGTCAACCAAATTCGTTAAATGACACTATTTTTTATCGTTTCACCCGGGTGGAACGATCTCTTCACCCAGGTGGAACGATCGTATCACAAGGGTGGAACGATCGTTCCACAGTTGTGAAACGGTAAAAATACAAGCAGAAATACCTATAATTTTAGCGGTTAAGAATAAACTTATCAAGGATTTCCTTCGATATTGTTCACTTATCACAATTATTCTCTACCTTTACTCTAAAATTACTAACAAAGAAATAAATCATGAAGAAATTCGTAAGTGCTGCCTTGTGTGCCATCATGCTGATGGCCTGTAGCGGAAAAAAGACACAGCAACCGGCCGAAACGGCTCAACCGGCCTCATCATTGCAAATCGAATGGGCTACATTCAACATACGATTAGATAACCCGGGCGACAGCCTCAACAACTGGCAGTATCGGAAGGATACTGTTTGTAAATATATCCTCGCCAAGAAGTTGGATATCATAGGTATGCAGGAAGTCCTGCACAATCAGTTGGAAGATCTGAAAGCGGGTTTACCGAATTACGACGCTATCGGTGTTGGACGTGAAGACGGGAAAGAAAAAGGAGAATATTCGCCTCTGTTCTATCGGTCAGATAAATATGAAGTACTTGAAAGTAATACATTCTGGCTGTCGCAATATCCGGATAGTGCCGGCTTCATCGGTTGGGACGGCGCCTGCACCCGTATTGCCACTTGGGCCAAGTTTAAGGATAAGGCGACAGGTAAGATTTTCATGGGTGTGAATACCCATTTTGATCATGTTGGAGTTGAAGCCCGCCGCGAAAGCGCCCTGCTGATCATCAAAAAGATCAAGGAGATTGTAGGAGACCAACCAGCTGTTGTGACAGGCGACTTCAATGTAAACGACCAGTCGGAAGCCTATCAGACAATGACGACCAACGAATTTGTCCTGAAAGACGCTTATAAGATGACAGATCAGAAGACAGGACCGAACTATACGTTCCATGACTTCGGCCGCTATCCAATGGACAAGCGAGAAAAGATCGACTTTATTTTTGTTACTCCCCAAATCAAGGTATTAAATACAGAAATATGTCAGAATCCGGAGACAAAAACAGGTTACTTGAGCGATCATAACCCACACATGGCTCTCTTGGAATTCTAAGTCAATTCTTTCCTACATAAAAATGCACCCGTAAATCCATTTCCTTTATCCGAAAGACAGATTTACGGGTGCATCTTTTATCGTTCAATTCCCCAAACGATGAAAGAGAATTATTTCCTTCCTTTATATATAAACAAGGCCAATACAGCCAAGGTGATGACCGAAGCAATCACAATCGATAATGTGTAAGGAAGGCCAAAACCTTCAGGAGCGACAAAGATATAAGTAGAACAAACCATTGTCATGAACAGGGCCGGAATCAGGGTTACGATATATAACTTACCTTCCTGACGCAGATAAACCGACAAAGCCCACAGGGTGAAAACGGCCAATGTCTGGTTTGTCCAGGCGAAATAACGCCAGATCATATCAAAACCCGCCTGATCTTTCAAAGAATAAACCAGAATGGCGATGGAGATTAAGAAAAGAGGAACAGAGATCAGCAAACGCTTAGCCATGCTCTTCTGCTCCATTTTCAAGAAATCAGCGACAATCAGGCGAGCCGACCGGAAAGCCGTATCACCCGAAGTAATCGGAGCTGCAATCACTCCTAAAACAGCTAAGATACCACCAACTGCTCCCAACCAGTTTTTCGTAATTGAATCAACAATAACAGCCGCATTGTTTTCTCCCATTCCATTTTCATGGAAAAAGTAAGTGGCAGCTGCCGCCCAGATCAAGGCTACAATTCCTTCTGTAATCATGGCTCCATAAAAGACAGGATAAGCATGTTTTTCACTCTTCAGGCAACGGGCCATCAATGGACTTTGAGTCGCATGAAAACCGGAAATAGCTCCACATGCTATACTTACGAACATAATTGGGAAAATAGGTAATCCTTGCGGATGAGTATTGGCAAAGCCATCTGTAAACTCAGGCAAATCCGGATGATGAACATACAGCATCACAAAGATTCCAACTGCCATAAACAGAAGGGCGATGGCAAACAACGGATAAACCTTTCCGATAATCTTATCGATTGGCAACAGAGTAGCCAGCACATAATACAGAAAGATCACAATAATCCAAAACATGGTATCAAGAGATTCAGGAGTAAGACTGGCTAATAGGCCGGCAGGACCAGCTACAAAGACAACACCGACCAGAACCATCAAAACGATCGTAAACGCACGCATGAACTGCTTGAAACGATCACCCAAATACATACCTACGATTTCAGGAAGACTGGCCCCATCTTTACGTAAAGATAAGAAACCGGCCAGGAAATCATGCGTGGCTCCAGCAAAAATACTTCCTAAAACAATCCAAAGAAACGAAGCCGAACCAAATTTAGCTCCCAGAATAGCACCGAAAATCGGGCCTAACCCGGCAATATTCAGAAACTGGATCATGAAAATCTTCCAGGTCGGAAGAGGCAAATAATCTACACCATCTTGCTTGGCATAAGCAGGAGTTACACGTTTTGGATCTACACCAGCGATTTTCTCAATAAATTTCCCATAAACAAAATAGCCGACAATAAGGGCTATAAAACAACAAGTAAAAGAAATCATTTCATATAGTGTTTATAAATTAAAGTTAAGCTTGCTCAATTAGAAAAAGTGATGAAAATGCACACTGCATACACTTCCACCACTTTCTCCCCTATTTAGTTTCCTCTATTAAGCCAATAAACGCTTTACGGCTTCAGAAATAGCACGGCCTTCGGCTTTTCCTGCCAATGCTTTTGAAGCAACGCCCATTACTTTACCCATATCTTTAGCGGTAGTAGCGCCCACTTCTGCAATAATCTTCTTTAGTTCGGTTTCCAATTCTTCCGCAGACATTTGCTTCGGTAAGTACTTTTCAAGAACAGCAACCTGAGCTAATTCTGCATCGGCCAAATCCTGTCGGCCTTGTCCTACATAAATAGCAGCTGAATCCTTTCCTTGTTTCACTAATTTCTGCAACAGCTTCAAAGCATCTGCATCCGCTAATGTATCATTCGCTCCCGGAGCTGTTTTAGCTTCCAAGAATACTTTCTTTACATTTCTCAAAGTCTCAAGGGCAACTTTATCTTTTGCCTTCATTGCGTTTTTAATGTCTTCGCTGACTCTTTCAAACAAATCCATATCTATATTTATCTAAAACTGATCACTGAATTGGTATTATTATCCGGTTTCTTATACGTTGTATTGGTATTGGCAGATGAGAAAGTCGTATTTGTCTCCGGAGCATCAAATCCGCCACCACGACGCAACTGGTTGATTTTCCGTATATCCCGATTATATGTTGGAGAATCTTCCAGCATGACTATCAAGGTATCATCATCCAGCTCATCAGCAGTCAGCGTTACCACTTCAACCTGCGAGCGCAGGCGATTTACCGAATAGCCATATTTCTTCATCAAATTCCGTTCAGACTCTTCACGGGCACGACGTTCGGCTTCCATCCGTTGTTCTTCTTCCGTACGCAATTCCTGAGCAGCCCGGTGTTGTTGTGCCATTTCCGGAATATCATCCAGACCAAATCCTGTTGCCAGAATCGTAATTTTAATCTTGTCGCCTAATGTATCATCAAAGGCAAATCCCCATTTTACACGGAACTTCGTACGGAAACGAGCCATAAATTTATGAACCTCGCCCATTTCATCAATACGGAATTCATTATCGTGACTTGAATAAATATTGAACAATATACGCTGTGCATTATAAACATCGTTATTATTCAAGAGCGGAGAACTCAAAGCCTGATCAATGGCCTGCTGCAAACGGCCTTCTCCTTCACCATAGCCATTACTCATCAGGGCAACGCCACCATCTTTCATGGTTGTCTTCACATCGGCAAAGTCCAAATTCTGAACACCTCTGATCGTAATGATTTCAGCAATGCTCTTTGCAGCAATAGTCAAAGTTTCATCAGCTTTCGCATAAGCCTTAGAAGCACTCATGCCAATATCGGAATAAATCTCACGAACCCGTTCATTATTGATAACCAGCAGTGCATCTACATTCTTTGAGATCTCTTCTACACCCAACAAAGCCTGAACAATCTTAAACTGACCTTCAAACTCAAATGGAATTGTCACGATACCAACCGTCAAGATTCCCATTTCTTTTGAAACTCTGGCAACTACAGGAGCAGCTCCCGTACCAGTTCCACCACCCATACCAGCTGTAATAAAAGCCATTCTTGTACCATCGCTCAACATCTGACGGATCTCTTCCTCGCTTTCTTCCGCAGCTGCACGGCCACGTTCCGGCTGATCACCAGAACCTAATCCACAGGTAGTTGTTCGTCCCAACAATAACTTCACCGGAACATCTGAGCCATTTAATGCCTGCTGATCTGTATTACATAAAGCAAATGAAACATTATGTATGCCTTCCTTGTACATATTGGTGACAGCATTACCACCACCACCGCCAACACCGATTACCTTAATAATAGCATCCGGATTTGTCGGAATATTTAAGTTTATCAAATTGTCGTCCATTATGTTCTTGTGTTATTAGATTTCACCATTAAATAAATCGCCCGCTGTTGAATCGGCTTTCTTCTTCAATTTTTCCCACCAGCTGATCTTCTCCTTCTGAGGAGGATTTACTGTTTGTCCCTGATTCGGATTAGGCTGAGAAGTCTGTTTCTGAGATTGAGTTTGATTATCTTGACGATACGAAGTTTCATTACCAAACCTTACAGAATTAACTGGTTCGTTCTTCGGAGCAACCGGTTCTTCCTCCTGTACTTTTGGCTGTACATGCGTTACTTTAGTTTCGGCTTTAGGTTCCTGGCATAGTGCGCAATTTTCCTTTCCGTGCAGCAACAAAGCAACAGCTGTCGTAAATTCCGGATTATTGGCAATCATTTCAACACTGCTATCTATCGTTCCTTTACGGATTAATGGATAATGCACTTCCATATCAAAACATTCACTGACTGCTTCCCGCAAATTACTTAAAGCAGAACCACAACCGGCAATAGTCACAGAAAAACCTGGCTCTTTAGCAACACCAGCATCTTCCACACGAGCATATGCGTTCTTAACAATTTCACGAGAACGAGCTTCTATAATTTCATTCAAGTCGGCCAACGACATTTCCTGAGACCTGTAATCATCCATCTTATTGATCTCTATCTTCTGCTGTTCCTTATCCCTGTCTAACGGAAGGGCACTGCCATAAGTTCGTTTCAATCGTTCAGCTTCCATTTCAGAAACCCGTAAAGACATGATATCACGTGTGATCAAACCTGCGCCCAACGGGACTACAGTCAAAGCCACCAGACGTCCATTCTTGAATATGGTCACAGAAGTAACACCTGCCCCAAAATCAATCAGAATGGCACCTTGCTTATCTGCTGGAGTTAAAATCAAATCAGCCAAAGCCAACGGAGCAACAATAATTCCGGCTATGGGCAATTTAATCCGATCTGCAATGTTCGTCATGATAGAACGGCGGATCGTTGGTTGCGCTACGATTAATTTGTATCGTGCTTCAATCCGGGAGCAGGAAATTCCTAACGGTTCGCTTTCCTCTTTTCCATCCAATAAATAAACCGGAGATGTCACTTCCAACACATCCAGCAAAGAAGGTTGATAAGCCCTGCATTCATCTTCCAACTGTCTCAATACAGCCGAAGTAACTTCGCCTTCAGCACCTAACACTTTCGATACTGTATGATCAATCGTCCGAATAGATTTGGATCCAACGCCGATATATATTTTGCCAATCTTACTACCGCCTAATTTATTCTCCAACTTCAAGATCAGGCGTTTTATTTTATTGGCTGTTTCCTCAACGTTATATACACATCCTCTGCGAATGCAGGATTCTGATTTTTCTACATCATAGGCTATAATTGAAAGAACGCCATTTTCGTTCTTCGTTCCCACCATTCCAACCAGATGGGATGTGCCTAAGTCTATTACCGCTATAAAGTCTGTGTATGTCATATATCTATTATCTTTTAATACAAACAATCTGGTTTTTATACTTCAAGTTTATCTCACTATATTTATCCCAACCAACTTTTGGAATAGCCTGTTCATAAAAGAGCCGCAAATTTTCCAACTTTGTCAGATAATCATCAAATGATCCCAAAATAACTTTGTGATTACCTACACGTGGAATCAACTCTACATCATTATCGGCATCTACATAAATCTGCCCTATCCAGTCATTCCAGAAATCATCTTCCTGTAAAAAGAGAGCGAACTTATATAAATCTCCCAAAGCAAGTTTCTCATCTATTTGTCCGCTTGCTACCAGAACATGGGCTACATAATGCCGGCTCAGAGGCATTACACTGCCCAAATTATCTACATAATAGTTGCCAGCCGGACTATTAATCCGCAAGATAGGCATTTTCTGTTCAATCTCCAACTTAATTATCCGAGAAGGTGTCTTATAGGCCTCAACTTTTGAGATCATATTATTACTCAACAACTTTTCTTCAATTTTCTCGGTATTAATTTCGCTCATAGGAGTCTTTACCGGATATAATTTTGCCTGTTTTAGCAAATAAACCAAATCACCTTCTGTCACAAAATGCTTTTCCAAACTATCACGCAGAACGATCTCCAGACCTTCACACAATCCTTCTTCTTTAAAATCCCGAAAAATGAAGGCTACGACCAGCACATAGCAGGACAACAATGCGGCTAATATGATAGATAAAACTCGAATCACCGTTTCTCCAATATTTGTTTTACAGGCTCAACCAACCGATCTATATTTCCGGCTCCGAGCATAAGTACAACTTGAAAATCTGCTGCTTCTTTTTTCACCAAATCCAACAGTTCTTCTTTCTTAATCATTCGCTTCTTCTTCAGAGTTACCTGATCAAAGATAAGCTGTGACGTTACTCCAGGAATAGGTTCTTCTCGAGCCGGATAAATATCCAATAATATCAACTCATCTAATAAAGAAAGACTAGCAGCAAAATCAGCAGCAAAGTCCCTCGTACGCGTATACAAATGTGGCTGAAATATACCGGTTATCTTTTTATCCGGATACAGCTCTTTCACCGACTGGATACTTGCTTTCAGTTCAGCCGGATGGTGTGCATAATCATCCAATAAAACGATATCATTCCTCTTCAAATGAAAGTCAAAACGTCTGACCGGACCTGCAAAGGAAGCCATTCCTCTTTTGATTTCTTCATCAGTGACACCATTTAATTGGGCAAGAGCCATTGCTGCAACTCCGTTTTCTATATTAACCTTAACCGGAACTCCTAATTTTACATCTTCAATACAGCCCGTAGGAGTCACAAAGTCAAATACAATATCACCATTACCTATACGAATATTCCGGGCAAAGAAATCAGCCTCTTCTGTAGCTGAATATGTATAAAGCTTAGCGCCTTTGGGCAAACGTGGCTGAAGCTGTAAACCTTTTTTCATAACTAAACAGCCGTCTGGACGAATCAAGGAGGTAAAATGTTCAAAGCTTTCCCGATAGGCTTCCGGTGTTCCATAAATATCCAAATGATCAGGATCAACGGCAGTAATTACTACCATGTAAGGATTTAACCAATGAAATGAACGATCAAATTCATCCGCCTCAATCACCGCCAAATCACTTTTATCCGAAAGCATTAAATTGCTGTTATAATTCTTCAGAATTCCCCCAAGGAAAGCATTACAATCCACATGCGACTGTTTCAGTAAATGAGCCAACATGGACGAAGTGGTTGTCTTACCATGCGTACCCGCTACACACAAACCTCTTTCTGATCTCGTAATTTCACCTAAAACTTGAGCTCGCTTCATCAAGGTAAAACCATTTTCTCTGAAATAGTTCAATTCTGCATGTGTTTCAGGAATTGCCGGGGTATAAACAACCAATGTAGAATCAACCTGTTTACAGTCCGCAGGAATCAACGCTACATCATCCATATAATGTATACGAATACCCTCATTAATCAATGCTGCAGTTAAATCAGAAGGAGTCTTATCATAACCCGCAACATGTTTGCCTTTCGCCTCAAAATAACGAGCCAAAGCACTCATTCCGATTCCTCCAACACCTACGAAATAAACAGATGTAATCTTTTGCATCTCCATAATTCTATCCTCTATACTAACGATTCAAAATTACGATTTTCTTTCTATTATTTTCATAATTTCATCGACAATTTGTTCTGCGCTATGAAAATGGGCCATTTTCCCAATCTGCTGTGATAAAGAAGATAGTCTATCGTCGTCATGGATCAACGATAAGGCCGTATCCACTAATTTTTGCGGAGCATCTTTGTCTGTAACCATCACGGCCGCCCGATTATTAACTAAAGCCAGAGCATTCTTTGTCTGATGATCTTCCGCTACGTTAGGAGAAGGAACCAATACAACCGGTTTCTTCAATATACATAATTCTGAAATAGAACTAGCCCCAGCTCTTGATATAACCAAATCTGCCGCAGCATAAGCAAAATCCATACGTGAAATAAAATCGGAGCACCAAACCGGTATTCCCCTATAAGCCTTCAAATGTCTAATTGCTTCTTCATGATAGTAACGCCCAGTCTGCCATATCAGCTGTACATCAGATGCAAAGAATTTATCTAAATCACCTTGGATGCTCTGATTAATAGTACGAGCGCCCAAACTTCCACCTACAACCAAAACCGTCTTCTTCTCCGGCGAAAGGCCAAAGAAATTCAAAGCTTCTTCTCTTTTTCCCCGAGCTTCCTCCAAATCCTGACGAACAGGATTTCCGGTCACAACAATCTTTTCGGCTGGAAAAAATTTATCCATGCCTTCATAAGCAACACAAATTCGGTCCGCTTTCTTCGCTAATAATTTATTGGTAACTCCAGCATAAGAATTCTGTTCCTGAATCAATGTTGGAATACCTAAAGATGAAGCCATCCAAAGCGTAGGTCCACTGGCATATCCGCCAACCCCAACAGCAATGTCCGGTTGAAAATCCCGAATTGTATTCTTTGCCAAGGATAAACTTCTCAACAGGCAACGAACTACTTTTATGTTGTTTAGCAAATGAGATCGATCAAATCCTTTTACAGGTAAGCCAACAATCTCGTATCCGGCTGCAGGAACTTTATCCATCTCCATCCGATCTTCTGCTCCCACAAAAAGGATCTGTACGCCCGGAATTCTTTTCTTTAACGTGTTAGCAATAGATATAGCAGGAAAGATATGACCTCCCGTACCACCACCACTGATGATTACTTTATATTGTTTCATGATTATATTTTTGTTGCGTTCATTCTGAAAGCTGTTCTTTTTTCCCCGAGTCGACATCCGGAACCCAATTATCTATTTCTTCCTTCGAAACTCCAGGCAATGTCGTTTCAGAAGTTTCCTGTTTTTCCTCCGGAAGTTGATCCTCCTCATTACCGATGTTTGCGCCAAAACGGCTAACACTTAATATAATACCAATATAGACACAGCTGATAACCGTAGAAGTTCCTCCTCGACTAATTAATGGTAAAGGTTGACCTGTCACCGGAAAGACTCCAACTGCCACCGCCATATTCACTAATGCTTGAGTAACAATAAGCAGGCCACAGCCCAGCACCAGGAATTTAGGGAACAAAGTATGACATCTTCGGGCTATCATCGCTACACGGATCAATAAGGCCAAGTAAAGGAACAAAACGAAAAAGCCCCCAACCAGGCCCATCTCTTCAATGATAATAGCATAAATAAAGTCAGAATACGCCTGTGGCAAAAAGTCACGCTGCTGCCCGTGTCCAGGCTTTTTCCCTAATAAACCTCCTTGGGCAATAGCTATTTTTGCATGATCCTCCTGATAATGCTCATCGTCCAAAGTCAATACCTTACCTTCTTTCGTATCCAAACGATCATCAGAAGAAGAAAACCGTTCAATACGTGCTTTCCACGTATGAAAACGATTCGGCATGTAATTCATAATCGAATCTGGAGTCACAAATAAGACTGTCAACAACAGGACCAAAGCTGCCACACAAACACCCAGCAATTTAAATATCCGTAGAACCTTAATTTGCCCGATAAACATCATCATCACCATAATCGTAAAAAGAAGTATTGCTGTTGATCCATTATTGAAGAAAATGAATCCACAAGCCAAACCTATTCCGATCAGGATATATTTAAACATCTGAGCATCTGTCAGCTTATCTCGCTTACTTAATACTAAAGCCATATAACAGACAGCAGACAATTTAGCCACCTCAGAAGGTTGAAACCGTATTCCTAAAATTTCCAACCACCGAGGCTCTCCATTAATTTCAACACCGACAAAGGGAGTTATAGCCAATAAAAAAATGGCAATTGGAAGGAAAAGGCCAAAACCGATAAAGACTTTATAAGGAAGATTGTGTAATATCAATACTCCGGCAAAACCCATCAGCAGAAAAGAAGCATGGCGAATAATCGGCATCCAATAGTTCGCATTTCTATAGGCAATCGTACTGGTTGCACTAAACACCTCTATCACCGAGATCAAACACAGGAACATGAATATCACCCAAATGACACGGTCTCCTTTAAATAATCTACTCGCCAAATCCATAATCAGCTCCTTTCAAATCAAATCTTATAAATTACGAACACAGGCCTTAAACTGATCCCCCCGATCTTCATAACAAGTAAACAAATCGAAGCTTGCACAACATGGGGAGAGTAGTACCGTATCACCTTTCTGAGCCAAACGATAAGCTTTATTCACGGCTTCTTCCATTGAACCAGCATCTTCTATCTGATTAATCTTACCATCAAAGAATGTATGCAACTTCCGGTTATCAACCCCCAAGAAAATTAAAGCCCGCACTTTTTCTTTTACCAAAGCTTCTATTTCCGTATAGTCGTTCCCTTTATCAGTACCACCTAAGATCAGAACGACTGGAGTCTTCATCGACTGCAAGGCATACCAACAAGAATTGACGTTTGTCGCTTTTGAATCATTGATATAATCCACACCACGCACACGGGCAACTTTTTCTAAACGATGTTCAACACCTGCAAAGTTCTTCAAAGAAGCACGGATCTTATCATCATGAATATCCATGATCTTCGCAGCGATAGTTGCAGCTAATGAATTATACAAATTATGCTTACCTGTCAACGCTAATAAATCTTGTTCCATTGTAAAAGTTCCGTTTTCTGATTCTACAATAATTTGGTTGTTTTCCACATACCCCTTTGTGCCTTCTTCATGCGTTTCAGCAAAAGGGTAAAGAGTAGCTTTCGGATTATGCTTCTTGATTTCTCTAGCAATAATCGGGTCGTCATTCCAAAAAATGAAAGCATCTTTTTCCGTCTGATTCTGTATTATACGGAACTTTGCATTAACATAATTCTGCATTTCATAGTTATAACGATCCAAATGATCAGGAGTTATATTTAGCAGAATAGCAATATCGGCCTTAAAATTATACATATTATCCAACTGGAAGCTGCTTAACTCTATCACATATACTGGATGAGGATTTTCTGCGACCTGCAGAGCCAGGCTGTTGCCTACATTCCCAGCCAGGCCGGCATCCACACCAGCTTCTGTCAATAAATGATGAGTCAACAACGTTGTCGTTGTTTTTCCATTACTGCCAGTAATACATATCATCTTCGCATCTGTATAACGACCCGCAAATTCAATTTCCGAAATAATAGGTGTTCCCTGTGCCTTCAGTTTCTGAATAATAGGAGCCTTATCCGGGATTCCCGGGCTCTTGATCACTTCATCGGCATTCAAGATGTCAGACTCCGTATGATGTCCTTCTTCCCAGCAAATGGCATGGGCATCCAGCAGCTCTTTATATTTGGGCTTGATACCAGAAAGATCAGATACAAAAACGTCAAAACCTTCCTTTTTTGCCAAGACAGCAGCACCTGCGCCACTTTCTCCAGCTCCCAATACAACAATTCTCTTACTCATCTTTATCTCATCTTTAACGTAACAATCGTAATAACGGCCAGAATAATGCCGATTAACCAAAAGCGAACTACAATCTTCGACTCCGGCACTTTATTCAAAGGCTTTTGTATTAATGCCTGAATACCAGCATTACCTGCTTTCTGAAAATGATGGTGTAAGGGCGCCATCTTAAAGATTCGTCGTCCTTCTCCATACTTTTTCTTCGTATATTTAAAATAGAAAGTCTGCATGATGACAGACAAACTTTCCACCAAAAAGATTCCACATAAAATGGGGATTAACAATTCTTTCCGGATAATAATAGCAAACACCGCTATAATACCACCCAATGTCAAACTTCCCGTATCACCCATAAATACCTGAGCAGGATATGCATTATACCACAAGAACCCAATGGTCGCTCCAATAAAGGCGGAAGCAAATACAGTCAGTTCTTCTGCCCCAGGAATAAACATGATATTCAGAAATGAGGCAAACTGGAAATGCGACGACATATAAGCCAAAATACCTAAGGCTACTCCTATAATAGCAGATGTACCCGCCGCCAATCCGTCTAATCCGTCTGTCAAATTAGCACCATTAGAAACAGCCGTCACTACAAAGATTACCATAGCGACAAACACAATCCAAGCAGCTTCTTGTTTATATTTACCGGCCCAATCGACCAACATCGCATAATCGAAATTATTGTTCTTAACAAACGGAATGGTCGTCTTGGTAGATTTCTTTTCTAATGTATGAAATTTTACTGTTTCAATCACATTATCATGACGGACTTCCATATTTTCTTTGATGACCACATCCGGACTCAAGAATAATACCAGACCAACTATCAATCCCAAACCGACCTGCCCAACGATTTTGAACCGTCCATGCATTCCTTCTTTATTCTTCCGAAATACTTTAATATAGTCGTCAGCAAAACCTAATGCTCCTAACCAAAGAGTAGTAACCAGCATGAGTAATACATAAATATTACTTAACCGGGCACATAATAAGGTAGGAATCAATATAGCAATAATAATGATAATTCCTCCCATAGTAGGCGTACCTTTCTTACTATACTCTCCTTCAAGTCCTAAGTTTCGGATCGTCTCTCCGATCTGTAAATATTGCAACCGATCAATAATTTTCCGACCGATAGCCGTTGATATAAACAAAGACAATATCAACGCCAATCCGGAACGAAACGACACATACTTAAACATGCCCGCTCCCGGAAAATCCAACTGATCCAAATAATTAAACAAATAATACAACATGTCCTTTTATGCTTGTTGATTAGCAAACAAGTTTCTTACTATTTCTCGATCATCAAAATGATGCTTCACACCTTTCACTTCCTGATAATCTTCATGACCTTTACCAGCTATCAAGATTACATCACCTTTCTGAGCCAGTTTCACTGCCGTTTTAATTGCCTGTTCACGATCCGTGATACACAGAGTTTTCTCCATATCCACCGAAGTTAATCCTGCCACCATGTCTTGTATGATTGCATCTGGTTCTTCAAAACGAGGATTGTCGGAAGTAAGGATAACCTGATCACTCAAACGAACGGCTTCTCTTGCCATCATCGGACGTTTTCCCTTATCCCGATTTCCTCCACATCCGACTACGGTAATTACTCTTCCATTACCATCCAGCACTTCATGAATACCATTCAATACATTTGTCAAAGCATCAGGTGTATGAGCATAATCGACAATCGCCGTGTATCCTTTAGGCGAACGGATGGTCTCAAACCTGCCAGAGACAGAATGCAAAGTACTCAACACCACCAGAACCTCTTCCGGAGTTTTTCCCAATGTGACTGCGGCACCATAAACAGCCAGCAGGTTATAAGCATTAAAACGCCCCACAAAATGTACTGAGACTTCTCGATTATTAATCAGCAATTCAGTTCCATCAAAATGAGACTCCAATATTTTTCCCTTAAAATCAGCCAAGGTACGCAACGAATAAGTCAGTTTTTTAGCTGCAGTATTCTGCAACATCACCATTCCCGACTTATCGTCCAGATTGGTCAAAGCAAAAGCCGTTGCTGGCAGATCATCAAAGAATTTTTTCTTCGCCTTCAAATAATTCTCTACAGTCTTATGATAATCCAAATGATCACGCGTCAGATTCGTAAAAATACCACCATTAAAAGAAAGGCCGCTGATACGTTTCTGATCTATCGAATGTGAACTAACTTCCATAAATGCATACTCACAACCGGCTTCTACCATCCGTGCTATCAAGGCATGAAGCGTTATCGGATCGGGAGTTGTATGTTCGGTCGGGATTGCTTCGCCATCCACATAATTACAAACTGTAGAAATTAAACCAGCCTTATGTCCCAATTTCCGAAACATCTGATATAATAAGGTAGCGATGGTCGTTTTTCCATTCGTGCCAGTAACACCCACCAGGACCAATTTGTCTGACGGATTATCATACCAGGCTGAAAGTAACTTACCAAGCGCTTCGGCAGAATCTTTTACCACCACGAATATACATTTATCATTCAAGCCTTGCGGTATTTCTTCACAGACAACAGCAACAGCCCCTTTCTCCAACGCTCCGGCAATATAGGTATGACCATCCACTGCCGTTCCCCGAACAGCAACAAATAGGAAGCCCGGTTCTATCCGACGGGAATCGGACTGAATTCCTGTAATTTCCGCTTGCGGATTTCCTGTTACTACAGGAGCATCCAATACTTGAATCAGTTTTTGTAATTCCATAGTCACTTCAATGTTAATAATATAGTTTGTCCTTTTGAAACACGACGTCCCGGAGGAATACTCTGAGCTGTCACACGACCGGCACCCGATACTGTAACCCGTAAACCTGCGGATTCCAATAAAAAGACAGCATCTTTCGCATCCATACCATAAACAGCCGGGACCAAACCGTTCCGAATTGTAACGTCTTCCAACACAATCCGGTTCCGTTCTTTGTCTCTTGTTGCCTTCACCCAGTCAGTTTCTGCACTGTCACTTACGAAAGCAATATCCAATTCATCCAGTACATTCTCTACAGCCCGTTTTTCTCCACCCTTAACTATTGGCAAAAAAACAGCTGTTGAATCGGGTTTCATCTCATCAATTGGAATAGAGATATGGCTCGAATAAATCTTCTCGGCAATAGCCTTTACAACACCACCAGACATGGTTCCACCGGAAGGATACCCGATTCTTGGTTGACGAATCACGACTATACAGCTATACATCGGATCTTCAGCAGGAAAATAGCCGGCAAAAGCGACCTGATGTCCGGCCTGACGGTATACGCCGCCCGAAGCAATCTGAGCCGTTCCTGTCTTTCCCGCTATCTGAATAATATCCGAATGCACGGCTTTTCCTGTACCCTGCTCAACTACCCCTACCAACATTTTCTGAATAATATGCAACGTATTCTCTGAACAAATTGAAGGGATTATAACACGCGGTGAGAATTTCTGCACAGTTTTTCCCCGATGCATTATTTCCTTGACGAAATAAGGTCGCATCATCGTTCCATTATTGGCAATTGCATTGTAAAATGCCAAAGTCGAAATCGGAGGAATTTGCGTCTCATACCCAAAAGACATCCAAGGCAAAGTTGTCTTTGACCAGTAATGATTCTTATCATCCGGCCGACGAATCTTCGCCCGTCCTGCTCCAGGTATATCAATTTGCAGATCAGCATTCATACCAATACGATACAAGCCTTCTACGAATTTTGTCGGATTGTTCTCATATCCCTTCAGGATTGTCTTGGCCACACCAATATTCGAAGAGTACCAGATAGCCTGTTCAACCGAGATCTTATGATATCCACCTTTATTCGCATTATGATCCGTCATACGGGATCCCTTATACATATATATACCATTTCCCGTATCAACGGTATCACCCGGTTGGCAAACGCCGTCTTCCAAAGCAACCATGATAGACGCAACCTTGAATGTCGAACCTGGTTCCGTTTCATCAGCTACTGCATGATTCACCGTTTCTCCATACACACCTTCCCGGATACGCCCCATATTGGTAATGGCCTTTATCTCTCCCGTCTTTACTTCCATAACGACCGCTGTTCCTGAAGCCGCATCAATCTTCTTCAGCATATCAAGTAAAGATTTCTCCGTGATATCTTGGATATCTATATCAATGGTTGAACGAATATCCATTCCCTCTTCCGGATCCTGTTCAATCACGTTTGTCCAACGGCCACCTATACGACGAACCGAGCTAACGCCAGGCTTTCCCCGCAATAATGAATCATATTGCAACTCCAGTCCGTTCTTACCTTTCGTAACTCCAGAGGTATCTATCTCTCCGTAAACATCACCAATAGTACGGGCTGCCAAGGTTCCAAATGGTCGTTGCCTGTCAACCATCTCCTTTGTATAGAAACCACTCTTAAAGCGATTCAAACGCAAGAACGAGAACTTCTTCATTTCCTTCAAGTCAGAATAAGACACTTTCCCTACGTGCACCGGATATTGGCGACTCTTCGACTTCAAACCCCGTAACAAATGACTTTTATAACCAGCAGGACTACGGTCTTTAAATTTACGAGACAAATAAATTGACAGCGAATCCAAACCATTCCGTTTAGAATATAAAAAGGTATCCAGCAAAAAGCCATCAGCTTTAAAATCCAGATATGTATAATAACGAGGCACACTTGTAGCCATCAGCTTCCCATCATACGAATAGATATTACCACGACTCGGCAAAACAGTCCTGTCGGGCATAATCTGTGTTTTCGCTAAAGCAAGCCAACGGTCTTTTTCCACAAAGGCTGTATTTAAAGCCTTTGCTACGATAAAGACAGCTAAAACAGCCAAGAAAAACACCACCACCAAATAAGAAAAGAAGATGCTGCCGTCCTTGACCTTTTTATCTTCTATGTTAGTATCATCAGCCATGTTATTTCTTCAATTCATACGGAGGAGTTGTGGCTCCTTCCAAATCTATACCCTGTTCTTCTATCAGCATTTCTATCTGTGACTGACGGCTATTACCGGTCAGTTCAGACGAGATGGAAAGCGCTTCAAACCGGACATCCCTCAACTCTTGCTGTAAACGGTCTATTTCTCTTAACTTCTGCAAACAAGTATATCGGTTACCGATAAAGAAAAATATCAGAATTACTACCAACACAATCATACGTGTATGCCGAGTGAAGAAATCTTCCTTCAGAAAACCTCCACCCAATACATAAAGAAAAGAAAAATGTTTTTTCTTTTTCTCTTGGTTATTCGTAGTTTTATTGTCTGCTTCCATACTCATAATCTCTTTTTATTTTCGCTCTGCGATACGTAGTTTGGCACTTCTTGATCGTGGATTCCGTTCTATCTCATCCGACGATGGAACAATTACTTTATTATTCACCAAGCGGAAAGGAGACTGCACATTTCCAAAGAAGTCTTGTTCAGCTTTACCTTCAAAGTTGCCACTCTTCAGGAAGTTCTTAACCAGACGGTCTTCCAAAGAATGATAGGTAATCACAACCAACCGCCCACCAGGTTTCAATACTTTCAGTGTAGCCATCAGCATTTCACGCAAAGCACGCATTTCATCATTTACTTCTATACGCAAAGCCTGAAATACCTGAGCAAGGAATTTCTTTTCCTTATCACGACCAATAAAAGGCTTGACAACCTCAAGCAGATCTTCTATCGTAGCAAAAGGCTTGGCATCACGGGCACTGACAACCATCGACGCTAATTTCCGGGCCACTTTTACCTCCCCATACAAATAGAACACATCAGCCAAAGCTTCTTCTGTATAAGCATTCAATACATCTGCCGCAGTTTTCCCGGCGCGTGTATTCATGCGCATATCCAGTAAACCATCGAAACGGAATGAAAAGCCACGTTCTTTATCATCAAAATGATGAGAAGAAACGCCCAAGTCTGCCAACAAGGCGTCAACCTTGCCTATTTCCTGATGATAACGCATAAAGTTATACAAATACCGGAAATTACTTCGTACAAACGTAAAATGCGGATCATCCGGGATGTTCTTCTCGGCATCTGCATCCTGATCAAAGCCATACAGACGTCCGTTATCTCCCAGGCGGCGCAGAATTTCACGAGAGTGTCCTCCGCCTCCAAAGGTAACGTCTACATAGACGCCATCCGGACGAATAGCCATGCCTTCCAGACTTTCCTGCAACAGCACCGGCACATGATAAACCATCTCCTGCTCCTCCATTTCGGTTCCTTTTCTATGTTAAAACTTTACTTCTCGAAATCGGCGTACCTGTTTGATTTGTAAACATCTGCCGATTTCAGATTGTAAAATTACATATTTACTTATTTACCTTCCAAATAAAGAACAAAAAAGTTATCAACAGGTCATCACGGCCTGTTCGTATATAACGATTCCATCAGTATCTCTGTTGTAGTTTTTCTTAGAAAGCGTTTTATTCCCACTCGAAATATTCAAGCAGAAAGAATAAATTTCACTTCCTTAAATTCATACCGGCGACGGCTACCGTCTTTCAGTTTCAACAGCAGATGCCCGGTTGGCTCTATTCCGTCAAAGGCCGCCTCAAAACGACCGTTAGCGTCTTCATATACAAAGAATCCATCTTTACGATACAGAGACTTCAGATATTTGTCCTGCAATTCTTCTTCCCGTCCTTCCAGTATTAACAAATAATTGGCATAAAAGATGTCCAGAAATTCCTTCATCAGCTTTTCCCGGTCTACTTCATGGCCCAGAATCTGATATAACGATACCGGATTCGGCGCATCACCCCGAAATTCCGGCTGGTTGAGATTAATACCAATACCTGATACAGAAGCATACAGATTCTGCCCTGCCAGATCATTTTCGATCAGCATCCCGCATATTTTCCGGTCTTTCCAATATACATCATTTGGCCATTTGACCGTAATATCCGAAGTATACCTGTCCAATAATTCCTTCACACTATAAGCTGAAAGTTCCGAGATCAAAAACTGACGGTTCGCGGGTAAAAAGGTTGGATACAATACGATACTAAACGTCAGGTTCTTTCCGGCTTCTGATTCCCACACATTCCCGATCTGTCCTCGACCGGCTGTCTGGAAGTCAGCCCACACACAAGAGCCTTCGGGCACTTCTTCCCGGGCCAATAAGTCATGCATGTATGTATTCGTCGAACTTGTTTCTGAGATATGGATCAATTTAGGCAAATTTTCTTCATTCATCTGATTCATGAGGCTTGTTTCTTTTCCTGCAAACTTACGCAAAAAATGAAATGTTTGTATGCAATCAGACTTTATTAATAAAGCGCATAAGTTCTTCCTGCCCCAAATGGCAAAGGAGCACACTTTCACAAGCATGCTCCTCCCATCTTTTTTATTCAACCACTCTTTTTTATGGTTGTCTCGTGTATTTATGAATGAAAAGGTTAATTCATAAAATACATTTACCATTTATATTCCGGCGAATCGCCCTGCGGACGAACCGGAGTAGGATTGTTTGTACAGGCTGTATTATAGTTCGTTTCAGTCTGGATGATACAAAGATCCATCCAGTCAGGATGAATATTTCCCGTATTGGTCGTATACAAATCCTTATTCCAACGCATACCTAATGGATGATTAGTTCCCGGATAACTGCGGATAACCGCTTTATCCAACCGCTTAATATCAAAGGTCGCAAAGCCTTCGCCCCACAGTTCCACACGGCGCTGCCACCATACTTCATTCTGGAATGAAGTCGCGTAGCTGCTTCCATAAGTTTCATCTTTATGCTGCCCGTAAACAAACTGAGGATCACGCGTCTTGGCAAAGTCCGTTAATAAGGAAATACCTCGGCCTTCGTTCTGCATACCGGCCGCTTCTGCTTCTATCAACTTCATTTCTTCCACCCGCATCATCGGTACAGCTACCACATAAGCCTGATACTGATTATCATGAACACCGCCTTTCGGACGGAACTTGACACACAGTCCTCCCACCGCTTTTGAGCCAGTAGAACTTGCTGTTGTCAGTAATCCTTTGGGTTCATCTGAATAAGCCGACAAAGCTTCTATCGCCTTCTCCTGGTCATTGTCCTTATAACCATCAATCGCAAAGTCGACAAAACTGTTCTTCCGGAAATCTGTAGCAGGGATCGTCTCATACAAATGTTTGTCAATCCGTTTGGGAGTTCCATAGTTGGCAGCATAACCGCAGCCCGTACTTGAAATCTCCAGAATCATCTGCGAGCCCCAGCTGCTGTCGCCATCATTCGCCAGCACATTCTCATCTGTATCTTTATAGATTAAACCAAACATCCATGATCCATTAGGCGTATTGAAGCCTGTACTCCGGTCGGTGAACTGTTTCTCATCCATTACAGAATAACCAGCCTGCGCCAACTTAGCATACTCTTCGGCCTTCGCCCAGTCTTCCATCGTCAGATATGCCCGGGCTTTCAGGCCATAAACAACAGACAAATCAGGTGTATAAACATCCGAACGCCGATAATCCTGCAATCTTTCTTCCGCCTTATCCAGATCCGACAGGATTTGTGCCCACATCACTTCATTGGTTGCCCGCGGATTCTTGGCTAAGGCTTCCAAGCCGGTTGTTTCCAATACCAGAGGAACCGTTTCCGCCATTTTATCCATCGCATAAGATTTCTGTGCAAACATCCGAGCAATATCCATATAAAACATAGCACGCATCGCATACGCAATACCCGAACCGACCATCCGTTCACCGTCCGGATTTTCACCGGCCATGGAGATCACAATATTACAACTCTTGATCCAGCCATAATAATAAGTCCAGGGATATTGCGAAACAGCATACTGTGGACCAAGGCCTACGCCACAAGCATACCAGGTTGTATACCATTCGTTTCCCTTGTCTTCCAAAGCAATATCCTGTCCCATCACATCCCGCATCAGGAAAAATGACGGATACCCGAAGTCATAAGGATGCTGTTTGCTTTTACTGTATGTAAATGATCCTGCCAGCGAATTTGTTATTGCCGACACAAAATTCACAAAAGCACCGGGAGCATTGTTCGCCTGATCGATAGTCACATTCGAAGTTTGAGGATCTATTTCCTTGATACAGCCACTCAACAGGACTAAACCGGCAGCAGCCCATGTCAATATTTTTACTTTACTTTTCATATTCATTTTAACTTTTGGATTTAGAATGACAATTGAAGTCCGCCCATGACTGTCCGGACTGGTGAATATACATCCACAGAGGCATTTTCTGAATAAGAATAACGAGGATCTAAACCCCGGCGAGCAGACCAGAAACAAAGGTTTTCGCCCGAAGCATAAACGCGCAATCTACTGATTCCTAATGCTGACAACCAATTCTTAGGCAACGTATATCCAACCGTAAACGACTGGAAGTTCAGATAACTGGCACTTGTCAGCCAACGGGTAGAAGCTGCTGCCGTATACTGATCGCCAAACTGCATTCGAGGAATGGCATTATTCGGTTTTGCTTCTGTCCAGGCTTTCAAGGCATCCACATGAATGGCACTACCGGCTCCACCGGCATCCGAGATATTCGACATCAGGCCTGCATATTGATTATCATAGATCTTTCCTCCCAACTGATAATCGAATGTCAATGAGACATCAAATCCATACAAAGAAAGAGACGTTCCGAAACCTCCATATAAATCGGGGAGCAAACTTCCCTGCTCATATTTGGTGGCTTTATTGAAATTTGTAGTCGTCGCATCCCGGTTCTTTCCCGGACGATTCGTCACTCCTTCACCCAATTTGCTATCCACATAATAAAGGGCTTCTCCCTTCTCATTCACACCGGCATATTCAGCCCGGAATGCATTGTAGATCGATCCGCCTTCTTTATACCAAATACCACCATCGATAAATCCACCAAGCTCTGTTGTTTTGGATTTCGGCAATTTCAGAATCTTATCTTTATTATGTGCCAGGTTCACCTGAATACTCCAATCCACATTCTTCGTGCGGATCAGATTTCCTTGCAAACTCAATTCAACACCCGAGTTCCGAATGTCTCCGATATTCCCATAATAGCCTCGTGAACCGGCTGATTCAGGAACAGAAAGCCAGAACAGCAAGTCGGTTGTTTTCTTATAATAATAATCGAGAGTACCGGTCAAGCGACTGTTAAACAAGTCGAACTCCACACCCACATTGGTATTGGTAGTTGTTTCCCACGTGATATCCGGATTACCAATCCGCCAGAAGGACGCTGACATAGAAGATCCAGAAGACGGTGCTAGCGTATACATATCTGTATAAGCAAAGTCTTGAATATTGTCATTACCCTGCTGACCAACCGACAGCTTTACTTTCAACTGATTGACCCAATCGGCCCGGAAGAAATCTTCTTTATTGATCAGCCAGGCACCGCCGACAGACCAGAAATTACCCCAACGATTTTGCTTCGCAAAACGGGAAGATGCGTCCCGGCGATAAGATGCCGAAGCAAAATACTTATCATCATAACTATATTGGGCATTCGCAAAATAGCCTTCTACATTGTATTCCGTCGTATATGAATTGGAACTGACCGGTTTTGCTGCGCCATTGATTTCCGGTATTTCCGGAGAGAACAAGCCTTGCGCGTAGGCATACAGATATGTCGTTTTCGTATCATAATACTCATGACCGATCATGACATTAACATGATGTTTGCCAAACTCATCAAAATAAGTCAATGTCTGCACATGGTTCTGACGGATGGTATTGGTCTGTGCCTTATCGATCTGCCCATTCACAGAGACTTTCGGACCATAAAGCGACGTCTGAAGCCAGGATTCACCCGTATTTCCCCAATCGATTGTACTCGTTGCATTCGCTTTCAGGAAATCGGTCAGGTTCACATCCAGCGTAAATGTGCCATTCAGTTTGTTTCCTTTCGAAACCGTTTCGTTATAGCGGTTCGCTCCCAAGGGATTACCCGTAGATGAAAAGGCCCGCTGCGCTCCCGGATAGTTGGTTGTTGCTACGCCATAATCATATTGCGGATTTCCATGTTCATCGGTACGGATTACCGGATTCCCTTTCTGATCCAACACACGAACATAGATCGGATAGATAGGAGCAATACGGGAAGTATAATACATCAGGTTGGTACTGTTGAACGACGTATTCAGATTCGGGTTCGATTCGGTAGTCGAATTGACATATCCTACATTAGCTCCGATCTTCAGCCATTTCTTGGCCTGATAATCGGCTTTGAAACGGGCCGAAAAGCGCTTGAAGCCTGAGAATTCAATGATACCATCCTCGTTCAGATATCCGGCACTCGCATAAAACGAGCCTTTATCATTCGCTCCGTTTATACTCACGGTATATTCCTGCCGAAGAGCTGTTCGATAAGCCGCATCCCGCCAGTTGTCATTAATCATATAATAGGTTTCCCCGTTGGCTTCGTAGGCACGGCCTAAGGTAGCATTCGGATTTAAACGACCGTCGGTTCCAATCAGCTGCTGTCCGTTTGGAACAGTATAGATATTATAACCCAGATGATTCAGCATCAAGGTATTGGCATTGACGTTAGCCGTTGCCGCATCCTGTCCCTGAGCCATATAATAACGGTTGTACTGGGAATATACCGTTTCATAATACTTGCCCGGATCATCAATCGTCTCATAATCCTGAATGGCACGGCTGTTAGCTCCCCATTTTACATCCACATTTACCTGAGCTTTCTTATTGGCTCCACTCTTTGTCGTTACCAGTATGACACCGGCGGCTCCACGGGCGCCATACAAAGCTGCCGAAGCCGCATCTTTCAATACGGTAACCGACTCAATATCTTCTTGCGGAATGTTGCTTAATGAAGCACTGTAAGGTGCTCCGTCAACAATAATCAGCGGATCCGTATTCGCATACAAAGAAGCAATACCTCGAATCTTAATATTTCCCTGACTGGCTCCGGGAGCACCAGAACCTCCGCGAAGTTGCAGACCGGGTGTCGATCCGACTAAAGCGTTTGCCACATTGGTTGCCACATGTTTCGACAGAGCTTCGGCATTCACCACCGATGCAGAACCGGTAAAAGCCGACTTCTTCTGCGTTCCGAAAGCGACAACCATCACTTCATCCAGCAACTCGGTGTCTGATTTCAGGACAATTTTTAGGATTCCATTCTTGATGGAAACCTCTTGCCCCTCCATTCCGACATAAGAGACTTGCAATACTTTAGCTGAATTTGGTAAGTTTGATATGGTAAACTTACCGTCCATGTCCGTCACCGTACCTTGTGTAGTACCTTTTACCAATACTGAGGCTCCAATAATTGGTTCACCTGATTCTTCGGAGATAACAATACCCGAAACAGACTGGTTTTGTGCCCATGCAGATCCTATACTCAAGACAATGCATGTCAATGGCATGAGTAACCTTTCTTTCATATCCACTCTCTCTCTAATTAGTTAACACTTATACTCTTGTTATTTTTATATCTTATTATATATCCACTCCCAACGATAAAAACAGAGTATGCTTTTTGCAAACATATATATTTTTGAATTAAAAACAATAACAATGCGAATATTTTTTAAAATAAAATATTCCTGCCAATATTAAAAAATCATTCAAAAGAAGCGGTTAAAGTTCTGTAATATTCTATTATACATATAATTATAGGAAGATTAAGATAAAAAATATCCTCTTCTGTGAAAAGATATATTTCCAATTTGCCTTCATCAGACAATCTGATTTATAATTGTTTTAATAACACGTAATATATCAAAGCTAATATTTATATAAATTAAATTCCTTATTTCTATATCTGAACGAAGGCACATTTTTATCGTTCCACAGCTGTGGAACGATCGTATCACCTATGTGGAACGATCGTCTCACAAGGGTGGAATGATCGTTCCACTGTCATTTAACGAATTTGGTTGACTTAAAATCTCTTTATAAATAGAAGGGGTTGA
>ENA-UONX01000182-UONX01000182.1-human-gut-metagenome-genome-assembly--contig:-P74old-NODE-182-length-98800-cov-20.143997_pt1 | contig 98800 bp, 92 predicted proteins | sample MGYA00242466_ERZ724013 | MGnify/ENA metagenome assembly ERZ724013 | reverse complement strand
AAGAAACTTATAACTGAATCCTGTTTCCATTTACACAAAATTTTGGACAGTGTCCTTTATCTCAATCTCGGTAGAATCCCCGCTTACAGTCTGAATATTTTTCCAATAACTCTTAACCAAAATTGTCTTATTCAATGCACGAAGAAATGATTCTGTTAGTGGCCGATCTTTATCGACAGCTTCCACTTTCATCATCTCCAGCCCAACATTATGAGCCTGCATCTCTTCATAATCTTTCAGACTGGCATTACCCGAAGTTTCACCAAACATAAATAACAGCTTTGTTTGTCCATAGGTCAGTGTATTACCTTCCAAATGATTGGAATTATAATTAAACTCTAGTTTGAATTTATACTCCAGACATTTCTGGTATTCAGGTTTCAATGGTTGCAACAAATGCCATTCATTATATAATTGGTCTAACTTTTTCATATTTTCAAATATTGAAATCTAAGTATCTTATTCCTTAACCCTTTCTTCTGTTCTCATGGAAATCTCAATCTAGGCTTTCTCATAAATCTGACGTAAAGGTAATTCACAATAAAGAGATTTTTGCATCTTCAAATCATTTTATAGATTCAAAGATACAAGATAATTGTAAAAGAACATATAGTTTTCTCAATATCGTTAACATTTACCAGTTTTGATGATTCTTAATTTATTATTTGCTCTATCATTTCATAACCTATCTTTTCTATTGATATAAATGTTCTTAATTATTTTAAAATACATCATTTATTTTCTCCCTATAGAAAGATTATACCACCTTAAGCTCCGTACGCAGAAAGGCATGAAGCTTAAAATTTTAACTGCTAATCTATTTATTTTTCAAAATAGATAAATCATCATTTAGCTTATCATCAGTAATCTTAGCATAAAGTTGAGTGGTTTTTATATTAGAATGACCAAGAACCTTGGATAAACTCCCAATAGGCATACCGTTTGCCAAACAAATAGTTGTTGCCATCGTATGCCGGGCTGTATGAAAAGTCAGGTTCTTATGAATATCACAAATATCAGCAATCTCTTTCAGATAAGCATTTACTTTTTGATTGCTAATGACAGGTTCTGTCATAGTTTACTGCAATTCAGATATTTGCAATAGAGCTTAGGGTGAAGTGCTAACGGATTTGCAACGTGGTGTATTCTGCTGATTGCTTTTGGTTGCGTAGCATATTTGTTGCTTCTAGCGTTTCTTGCCCGTGAAAGCAAAGATATAATATATGGATGAATTTACAAGAAATCCACCCATATATTTGATTTACTCATTTTCGTTTTTATTCTCAATGTATTTGAATTGACTTGGCATTGAGTGATGTTACGACCTTCTCTCCGATAACTTACTCCATTTCTATGCGTGCGTTGCGAGCTACCGTTACACCTTTTACTGCTACCTCTGCATGCTCTTGCATCGTTTGAGGATCACCGTTCTCTGAAATACCTTTCGTGGTAAGTTCGGCTAATATATTAAGCACCAATTCCCGATTGGTCATATTATCTCTAAGGTTTTCCTTTTTGAGATTCTTCAATCGTTTATACTCCTTTACAGTGTGGTTGCTCCATGTTTTGTAGATTATATCGGTAAGTGTTGCGAATTGTACGCCTCCTCTAATCCGCACCGTTTCCACTCGTCTGTTAGCTCCTTGCATATCTCGATGGACTTGATACGTTGATTAATCCAATTCTCTGAATACCCAAGCCTGCGATAATCGGTCATCGCCTGTTCAATCGAGAGTTCAGGGTCTTGCATTTGCTCTAACCGCTCACTTGCAACTTGCGCCATCCATTGTTTGAATAGCTCTACCTTTGGCGATGGAATGGGTGGTATCAAACAGAACAGTTGTTCTGTATCAGCAACATCAGTGAGATAATTCTTACCATCAGCTGCACGCATTTTCAGTTAACTACAATTTGTAGTCAACTCGCTTCCTTCTTTAGTCGTGTTTTAAGTACACTCCAATATTTGCAAGGGTTAGGGCTATCTGTCAGTACCGCAACCACATTGACAATAGAGAAATATCATTTTTCCTGTTTATCATCCCAAATGGTACGAACCTTCTTCTGCTCAAAAAACTGTATCTTATTTTGGTGAGTCATTAATTCTTTTTTATCTATTCTTATGATTTAGACGCTCATTATTGATGGCATATTCGTTAATTGTTTCTATTTATCTTTCTTTGAAGAAGTTGGCAACAATGATAATCCAAGTTCAGCTAGAAACTTATTATGTGTTTCTAATGCTATATCAGCTTCTTTTGTAATAGTTATTAGCCTTTCATTTACCTCTTCAAGGTTGATTTTAGCATCTTCAACAGCAGTACTTACATAGCGAGAGATATTTAAATTAAAGCCATTTTTCTCTATCTCGTCCATCTGTACAACACGAGAATAGCGATCTTCTTCACTACGATTTTTGTAGGTTTCAATTATTTTCTCAATATCATTTGGCTCACCATTTTCGCCCTCTCTAAGCCTATTTTGTCTCTTCTCTTTAGCATAGTGTTCACTAGCATTGATAAATAAAACATCTTTTGTCCGCTTACACTTCTTTAGAACAATAATACACACGGGAATACCAGTGTTGTAAAACAGATTGCTAGGTAGACCTATAACAGTATCTATATACCCCCCATTTTCACCATCACCTTTTAATAGCTTGGCACGAATACGTTCTTCGGCTCCTCCACGGAATAAAACACCATGAGGCAGGACTATTGCCATTACACCTTCCGGAGCTAGAAAGTGGAAGCCGTGAAGTAGAAATGCAAAGTCGGCTGCCGACTTTGGAGCAACTCCATAACCTTTGAACCTGAAATCTTGTGCCATAGCATCTGACGGATCCCATTTTAAGCTAAAAGGAGGATTTGCAACAATGGCATCAAAATAAACTTTTTTTGCTGGATTCTGTTCGCTTAGTATATCCCAATCATTGAGAAGAGAATCTCCATGATGTATCTCAAATTCACTATCCTTTACTCCGTGCAGGAGCATATTCATTCGAGCAAGGTTGTAAGTAGTAATATTTTTCTCTCCACCATATATTTTACCTATAGTACCCTGTTTGCCATCCTTGCCCACTACTTTGTGCCTTACATTTAACAACAGAGAGCCCGAACCACACGCAAAATCAAGTACCTTATCTAAATGCTTTTTTTGACCAGCTGTTGGGTTATGACCGTCAAGTGTTACAATTCCAGAGAGGATGGATGATATAGGCTGCGGTGTGTAAAACTCGCCTGCTTTTTTACCCGACCCAGCCGCAAACTGCCCAATTAGATACTCATAAGCATCACCAAGAATATCAGTTCTCTTGTCAAACTCTGCAACACCATCGTTAATATCTACTATAATATTAGATATTATCAGGTTTCGCTCGCCATAATCTTTACCTAGTTTATCTGAACTAAGATTAATTTCGGAGAACAATCCTTGAAATGCACTGTCAAAAGACTCTGTCTCTATATGGTCAAAACCCTTCTCTAATACATTTAATAAATCATTGTTAGCATCTTTTTGCCGTGCCAACTCTAAAATATTAGACCATAGATATTTGGGAGTTATAACATAGTGAGCATTACGCTTCATCATCTCCTCAAACTCCGCCACATCGTCAGAATTGTCATCGTACCATTTCAAAAGAGGATTATTAAACTCTTTTACTTCAGGCCTTTCATCTTTGTTAGTGGGTTTAGGCTCTTCGATTACTGGATAATCAGAACCTAACTCCTTTTTAGCTGCCTCTTCGTAATTACTAGATAAATAGCGTAAAAAAAGGAACGAAAGCATATAATCACGAAAATCATCTGGATTCATACCTCCTCTAAGATATTTGCTTGCTATATCCCACAGTGTTTTACCTAACCTATTTTTATCTTCTTTTGTCATAATATTTATTATTCTTGTTGTACGTTGTCATCAGTTAAAATTTCGGGGAGAAAAAAGTCGTATTTATCAATGAATACTCTAAAAACCTTTATAAATAGCTCTTTTGTATCATCTCCCATATCGACAGGCTCGTATAGAGAATATGCTCCGTGACTAAGTAGATTGAGAGCTCGCTCATGTAAAACTTGATCCTCCACGCCTTCAATACATCTTGAGAAATCAGTGTGACCAAAAAATGAGGCTGTTTTTTCAAGTATGCTTCTGAGCATATTGAAATGATATGTTTTTATATTACCACTTTCTACCGAGTTTTTTAACTCTCCAATAAGCGCGATATGATGAAAAAATGGAGTATCGCCTATTGCTCGTAAAGCATACTCACCATTCTTCTTTTTGTGTAAGAAGTAGTTTTTGCTTTTATATTTTTTAAGTTCGTTAAACATTACATTGTAAAAAAGGTGATGATGCGATGAAATAACAACTCCTATTTTATCTTTCGCTTTTTTAATGAGAGTAGCCAGATCCGTTGCTACAGCTATTGCATTATTGTCATCAAGCGATGATATGGGGTCATCAATATAGATATTTTTAACCCATTTGTATGCCTCTGCTTCCTCTATTGCTAACTCTGCTACTGCAAGAAATATGCACCAAATAAAGATATTTTCCTCGCCTCTCGAAACCTTTATATTTTCGTCCTCACCTTTACTAAATGAAATCATCCAATTATCATAATCTATTTTGAAATCAAGCTCTGCATAACGTTCTAAATATTTAAAGATGCGTTCTTCGAGAGCTAACTCTCTGAATCCATTGAAGAATTTAGAGTTTGAATTCATTTTTAGTCTACGCTCTGCGTCGTTATCTAGGTCATTATCCCAAGAGAATAGGTCTTCGGTATAAGCATTAAAATAGAGTGTATCTGCTATTTTTGCTCTACTCTTTTTGCTTTTATCTTTAAACTCAACGGACAAGCGTGTTTTACCTGTACCGTTGTAAGCATATAGCAAAACGAAGGGTATATCCTTAAGGTCAGATCTAAAGCGTGTAGCTATATCTGCAAGTGTATTAAAGTTATGTATTGCTATTTTATTCATATCCTATTTATATTTTAGGAAAAAGTCGTTGCATTAGGCCTTTTTTGTGGGCTTTTAGTTGTTTTAATCTGTCGCTTTGGGCTATGATTAGATTGTCAATTGTGGTTAGGCAATCGGCTATTTTTTTTTGTTCTTCTGGCGACGGAATGTAAATTAACGTATTACGAATGCCTTCAAGTCCTAAGTTTTTTATAGTACTTCCTGTTAATGAATTGCAAAATTGCTGTTGAACTGTTTTAGTTTGTAAATAATAGAAAACAAAACACTCATTTGCAGTGTCTACTGTTAGATATGCAACGCTTTTACTAAGCATTATTTTCTCATAATTGTACAATGCTACATTACCGATAGTACCATTTATAGACATCAATACAGTCTTATGGCTGATTTGTTTCTCGTTTTGGTTAGCAATATATTCACTAACCATTTTAGTTCCACCATTAAGAGTAAGCTTCCCTTCTTTAATATTATTGCCATTAACAAAATAATATTCTCCATTTTCGTCATACTCAGGTGTTCCGTGCAAACCATCTCCTATTTTATCGCAAACTCCTGATAATGTAGTCTCCTCCCATTCGGGAGCGGATTGGAATTCAGGGAAACGAAGTGTCGGAACGGCAGAGCCTTCAGTAGGGAATAACCGCTGCATCAAACCTTTTTTATGCTCCTTTAACGCTTCAATCTTATCCGTCACCGCACTTATCAAATCGTCCAAGCTACTAAAGCAGTTTGCTATCTTATTCTGTTCATTTGGCTGGGGAATTGGCACTGTTTGAGTCTGATAAGATGATATATAGTATCTTTTATGTTCAGCCGTTTCAAATTTTATACAGTTCATCAACTCAAATGCAAATCTTAGATTGTTATCTTTTTTCGGTCTAAGAATTTTTATTGCAGATGATTTAACTTTGAATGGGAAATCAACATATTTTTTATCGACAGTAAAGTCGTCAAAAATTACAACAGGAATATTGTTGCAAATACCATAATCTTCTTTTGTATAACCTAAAATAAAGCTTTTGTTTGCTGTTAAAACTGGCGTGCCGTCATTGCAATAATTAGTATCTGAGACTATGTAACTATCAGGTCTCTCGTAATCTAGCAATTGACTTAGAGGACTCAAAATCCACCCCTCACTATCCCGAAACTCCGGAAATCGAAGTTCCGGCAATGCTGTTTTATGCTCTTTCTTATTTTTCATCATATACTGACAATCCTGATATTTCTCGACCTTTGGCAGCCTTTTCAAGCTCTGGTATAAGGTCGCCCATTAGTTCTAATTTCTTTTGTGTTCGTGCTTTCCAACCCAAGCCAAGAGGTGATAATAGCTCAGTAAGCTTGCTATCATCAAACCGCATAAGAGTTATGATATTATCCACAAAGCTCTGCAATGAGTCATAGTCAAGACTGTGGTTCTTCGCTATATCTCTTATTGCTTTTTTGCTCTTGGTTCGTATGAATTTTTTATAACCATCTTTAAGTTCTTCTTCAGATAGTCCTTTTATCTCTCCAAGACCATCCAAGTATTCGATTATATCATCTCTCTCATCCATCAGATTAGCACTTGATGCTATAAGTGCAATAAGTTCATCACGAGTAGCTTCCCAGCGTGTTGTTTGTGGATCGCTATTCTGATACTTAGCAAGCAGACGCATAATATAGTCGTAGTCGATAGTAGCAGAAGCAAACAACACAAGTTCAAAATCAAGCTCATCAGCTTCTTTATTATCCTTATCTTTACTGCCTTTACCCAAATCAACCCTAAGTCTTTTTACAGCCTCTATATAAGCACCTTTAAATGCTCGATTATCTCTCTCTGGCATTAGCTTTTCGATAACCTCTTGTTGTTCTTCTGTAAGGTCAGTATATTGCTCTAATTGTGTCCTGTGGCGTTGTACCTCTTTGAAATATTTAACAAATTCAGCTCGTGCAGTAGTACCGTGAAGATTTTGAGCCGCTTCTGCCGTGCATTCAACACCTTGCGACTTCATAAACTGTTGTAACTGACAAACAGCCTTTTCATACTCCTCAATAACTGCCGGAGCTGGATCAACTAACCATATTTTACGTACTTTATCAGGATCTTCGCCATCTTGAGAGAAGCGTTTGATTGCTACGTCTACTGAATCTTGCTGACCTCTATAGTCCAATATGTTACCCGCTGGTTTAGAGTCATTCAGAACTCGATTCGTACGAGAGAATGCCTGTATTAAACCGTGGTATTTCAGCTGTTTATCTACATAAAGAGTATTAAGATATTTTGAATCAAAACCCGTAAGCAACATATCAACAACAATAACTATATCTACCTTATTACGATGTGCATAATCTTCATTGCTGTATTTTTGGTCTTTAATGCGTTGTTGTACATCTTGATAGTAGGCATCAAAATCATTAATCGTATGATTTGTGTCATACTGTTTGTTGTAATCGTCAATAATATTAATCAACGCCTGTTTCTTGCCCTCAGGATCTTGCTTATAATCTTCTCGTTCATTTTCTAAATCCTCCTGCATCTGTTTAGCATCTGCACTAAGCCCGGCAGGTGGAGAGAACACACACGCAATATTTAGAGGCTCATAACCTTCTAAGGACATAAGCTCTTCTTGCTTCTTTTTGAATAATCCATGATATTCAATAGCATCATTGATAGACGAAGTTGCAAATAGGGCATTAAACTTACGCCCATTTGTCGCCCCGTTATGTTTCTCAATAATATTCTCAACTATCTTCTCCTTCGGTAAAGTTATATTTTTGGCTGCTTCTTTTTCTCCTTTACCTTTAAAATAGTCAATATGAAAACGAAGTACATTCTTATCCTCAATGGCATTAGTAATTGTGTAAGAATGTAGCAGACTTGGAAAAATATCCTTTGTGACTTTATAGCTTGCTTTATCTCCAGTTCTACTAACCTGTACTGCATTCTCCTCAAAAATAGGGGTGCCCGTAAAGCCGAAAAGTTGATGATTCTTAAAAAACTCTTTGATAGCCTCGTGGTTCTCCCCAAATTGAGAACGATGGCATTCGTCAAAAATAAAAACAATACGTTTGTTTTGAAGTGGTAATAATCTGCTTTTATAATCTTTCTTTTGTTTCGGGTCTAATGCTATACCTAACTTCTGAATAGTGGTAACAATTATTTTATCATCCTTATCTTCGGAAAGCATCTTTTTAACAAGACTATCAGTATTGGTGTTTTCCTCTACACAATTCTCTTGAAATTTATTAAACTCGTCTCGTGTCTGTCTGTCAAGGTCTTTTCTATCAACAACGAATAAACATTTATCAACATTCAAATTATCTTTTAATAGTGTAGATGTTTTGAATGATGTTAGTGTCTTTCCACTACCTGTTGTATGCCAAATATAACCATTACCTCTATTATCTTCTATGCATTCAATTATCTTTTTCACTGCATATATTTGATATGGACGCATGACAAGTATTTTTTGCTCGGTAGCAACAAGTACCATATAGCGACTAATCATCTCGCCTAAAGTACATTTAGGAAGAAAAGCTGACGAAAAAGCAGAGAGCGTTCTTATTGGAGTGTTATTCTCCGTTGCCATTTTATATATTGGTAAGAATTGTTCATCTGCATTGAAGTTAAAATGCTGATTGTTATTATTTGAAAAATAGTATGTGTCACTCTCATTGCTAACTATAAACAACTGCATAAAACACATTAGGCTATTTAAATAGCCATTACCTTTATCGTTTTTATATTCAACAATTTGCTCCATCGCTTTGCGAGGATTGACCTTTGTCGATTTCAATTCTATTTGCACAACTGGAATACCATTGATAAGAATAATCACATCATATCTATGGTGGCTATTATCTGTATTGATGCGTAATTGATTTACTACTTCATAATCATTCTTGCACCAATCTTTAATATTTACTAACGTGTATTGAAGAGGTGTGCTATCCTCTCTGATAAATGTATTTCTAGATCTAAGTGTTTTAGATGCCTTGAATACATCATCGCTAATAATCTCGTCCTTCAAACGGCTAAATTCAGAATCTGTTAATTTAACACGATTAAGCAATTCAAATTTCTTCCTGAAATTCAATTCGAGAGATTCCTTATCACGAATATCTTCTCTATATGTATATTTGAGATCGTTTTGGAGTTTATTGATAAACTCTGCCTCTATTATATCTTCTTCTCTCATAATCTTATAAATTATGCTTTTTAGTGTTACTGTCGCTAACAATTAACTCTTTTACATCCATTTCTAAAGCTTTCGCTATATCGAAAAGCACTTCTAGATTGGGCTGACGACGATTACAAGCATAAGCGTTTACAATGCAGAAACTTTTGCCAATCTGCTTTGCCAACCCCGTTTGTGATACACCTTTGCTCTCTAATACTTCTTTTATTCTATTCATTATTAACCCCTTCTACGATTTATAATACACAAAAGTATAAAATATATTTTATACCGCCTATAAACCCAAAGATATATATTGTTATTAATCACATTTTCCTCGCTTTCTTCTTTTTGTGTTGCATACGTCAGCGGAACATTTCTTCCTCTGAGTCTTCTCCATTAGGAGATATCGGCATATCGAAGAGCGAACCAATAGAGTCACCAATTCCACTGCTTTCGGAGTGCTGTTCCATGCGGGGAATTAGTTATTGCACCGTTGACAGGGGTGTTGTTGTGGTGCAAATTCGATAGAGCTTTGAGTTTGTATGGTTGTGGTTAGATGCTCATATTGATTAGGGTTTTCAAGTCTGTCAACGATTGCATTTGCAGCGTACTCCTCCTAAGCGCGAACCATTGAGAACAGCTCTTGTGTTGTGATAGATGAAGGTAACACCATACAGACGACCTGCTTCATTTTCTCGATACACTACACCGATGCCACTTTGGGACAAGTCGTATTATAATTATTTTTCAGTAGTAGTTCCTACAAATGTTTGATTGATGGTTCTTTTCAATGGAACTGCCATACGGCTTCTCTCCAAATACTTTTTTAAAGCTCGAGACTTTTTCTCCAACGCTTCGCTTTCTACAAATTTACCAAGTGTTGCTACCGAAAATGGATTGCCAACCTTCTTGTCGTCGCTGGCAGTTGTTGAGTAAACGATGCCGCTAAATGAGTTGCCATAGTGCGACCCCTTCACCTCTTCGACCGCAATATTGAACTTAGTGAGCACAGCTTTATACTCATTGAAAGTAAGAAAATGGCATTTGCTCATTACCCCTCTAACAACATATTCAACCTGTACTTTGGTGTTTCCCTGACTCACATCAACCATTTTAAACTCTGATTTTTTCTCTTTCGACACCTTTTCGGCTGTGTGAAGTCCATATTTTTTCTCCAAAGAACGAGTTTCCAAAGACCTTTGATAACAATTCCACAAGTAGCACAGTTTCTAATCATTAGAAAATTAGAAATATCGTTTGCTAAAACATGATTGACATCCTCCCTCGTCCTACAGCCAATGATACAAAATTTTTCATCGAAAATGCAATCTTCAAAAATACCCCAACTACCCAAAAACAGTTTCTTCAAAAACTACGGACCGCTTAAAATGGCAGTTCACAAACTTGAAGCTATGATAACTGCTACCACTATAATTGACATCTTGTCAAATTCCTGACCTTTATAAGAAACTATACCACTCATAAAATTACTTTTTTAATAGAGTTCTGTCTTTACTCTCTATTTACAAAAGTGGTATTTTAGCGGAAATAATCACAAAAGCACCACTGACTTTTTGGGTCAGAAAGTGTAATTAACAACTCAATAGAAATATAATTTAAAGAGGCAACCGGATTTAAAATCCGACTACCTCTTCCTTGTCAATTCGTCATCACGAAATTATCCTTAATCTGAAACAACTCCTTGACTACTGTCCTATCCAACGTACGGGCATAATGACGTGTCATCTGTAGATTAGTGTGGCCGAGCATCTTCGCCACACTTTCCATCGATACCCCATTGGCGAGCGCATAGGTCGCGAAAGTATGTCTGGCGGTATGCGTGGTTATCGTCTTGTTAATCCCGCAAATATCTCCCAATTCTTTCAGGTACGCATTCATTTTTTGATTACATAGAATCGGCAGCAACACTCCCTTGATGACACACTGAGGATTATTCTCATACTTCTTCAGAATCTGCAGCGTAATATCCCTCAAAGGGATATTACATATAATCTTGGTCTTCTGACGTTCTTTCCTGATCCACTTAACCCCGTTGGAATCTTCGACAATATCTTCCTGCTTCAATTGCTTGACATCCGAAAATGCCAGCCCGGTAAAGCAACAAAAAATAAAAGTATCACGCACCTGGACCAAGCGAGAAATTGCAATTTCTTTGCTGAGTATTTTCTGGATTTCAGAATCTTCAAGGAAATCGCGGTCTACTGCCTCAAGCGTGAATTTATATTCAGCGAAAGGGTCTTTCTTCAACCATCCTTTTGCCAGGGAAAGAAGGATAATCTTTTTAAAGTTCTTCAGATATTTAGTCGAAGTATTGTGACTACACCCTTTCTTTGTCAATAACCAAAACATATAGTCTTCGACGAACTGCTGGGACATTTCACTCAGAAAAAAAAACTTTTTTCGGTAAGTGTCCCAAACAAAGTCCTGTGTATGTTGCAGAGTTGTCTCATAACGTTGTGCTGTTGCAGCAGCCATACTAATTCCAACAAGCTTCTTGCACTTATCATTATGTTCACGAAAGACATCGAATAAACTACGATCAACAAAACCTCTCTTTCCAAGATAACGGTCAAGTACTTTCGAAGCGGTCACATTCGCTCCTTCAATTTCCAAATCACGTTGAATTTTCAGAATCCGCATATAGATTGCATCAAGGTATAGGTTCAATTCCTTCCCCTCACGTTTTTTGTCTAGGGCTCTGCCTTTATCGGCATCCCAAAGTTGGGGTAAAATCGTTTTCTTTATTGATGCATCCGCACGAACACCGTTTACAGTAATCCGTATCAGAATCGGCGCCTCACCATGCCGATTTAACTTTGTCCTACGAATGTAGAATAGGAGGCTAAAAGTTGCTCTTTCCATCTTTCTTTAGTTCTTTAATTTCACATTGCAAAATTACTAAATCAGAGGCAATTCAATAGTCCGCAAAATACTGAAAAGCAAAGTATTACAATCTTATTCGGTAAAAAAAATACAGGGTAAAAAAGGATTGAGTTAAATTATATCGTATGATAGTTGAGAATACATAATTATATGCTTCGTTTTGATAGCATTCAACATTTGAAAACAAAATTTAAGTATAAAACCTAAAACCTGAAACTTCTTATTTATACAAAATTTTAGAAAGTGTCACATAAAATCTGTACTATATTTAATACTACAACAGTTTCTTTACAAATAAAACCAAGACCAAATTGAGTTTTCTTAAGCTCCATCTATTTTCAATACATGAAGCTTAAGATATAAAAGTCTAATCTATCTTTGACATGAGTATAGCCAAATCATTACTCAATTTTTCATCGGTAATCTTGGCATATAGTTGAGTAGTTTTTATATTAGTGTGTCCTAAAACCTTAGATAGACTCTCAATAGGCACACCGTTTGCCAAACAAACAGTCGTTGCCATCGTATGGCGGGCAACATGAAAGGTTAGATTTTTATGAATACCACAAATATCAGCAATCTCTTTCAGGTAAGCATTTACTTTTTGATTACTTGGAACAGGAAATAAGTAGATAGAATCTGGATTTTCATATTTTGCAATCAATGTCTTAGGAAGATTAAATAGGTATACATTTGCTGTCTCACCACTTTTATTGCGGTTCATTCGTAACCACAAATTCCCATCATGAGCAATATACAAATGATGTTTTGACAAATTCTTGAGATCAATATAAGATAAACCTGTGTAGCATGCAAAAAGAAAAAGATCTCTGACTAAAACCAAACGTTTTATTTCGATCTTTTTTTCTTTTATTCTCTGTAGTTCTTCTCTCGTCAAATATCCACGATCTACTTTTTGCAGTTTTATCTGATATTCTGAAAAAGGATTTTTGGTTATATACCCATTATTTAAAGCAAGGATAATAATTCGTTTGAAAAACTGCATAAATTTAGCTGTTGTATTATGAGCACAATGAGCGGTTACACGCAAATAGACTTCAAAATCACAAATAAATGTATGATTGATATTTTCTAGAATTATATCCTCCAGACACTTACTTCGAAGATAACCTTGAAGATGCTTGCGTGTAGTTTCATATTTCCGAAAAGTCGTAGGAGATTTGCTTATACCCACCTGCTTCCTTATACTCTCATTATGTAATTCAAATAAAGAAAGTAAATAATGATTCTTTTTGTCTGCTCCTGTAAAAGTATCTTTGATTTTTTGGGGAGTAGTTGTCTCTCCATATAAAGACTGTTGATAAAAAATCTGATTCAGCCTAAACCTGATACTTTTTAGAAATAAATTTGTTTGTTTCGCACAACTGCCCACACACTGATGTAGTCGGATACTCCAATTAGCAAGTAACGCTTTTTGCCCGGTACAAATTTCTACACTTTTACCATTGATAGTGATACGAACCATAATTGGATGCAAACCATCCATATGGTTTTGTCTTTTCTTCAAAAAGAATAAAAGGGAAAATGTTTGTCTCATAATAATCGATTTTTAATTAAACAATTTCCAAAGAAGGGCAAAAAATAATAAAACAATGAAGAAAAAATAGTTTTCTTTAAGACAAACAGACAAGATACTGATTATCTGAATAATAAGGATTTAATCATGGACATTTTTGAGTTCAATTATTGAGCATGATTTAGCCACTTCCAACACTCATTATCAGTGCCCAATTACAATAAACCAATTAGCAAAAAACTACATAACTATCAGAATATCAGATAAATAAAAGAAAACAAAACGATAGGTTCGGGAGATTTCCAATATATAAAAAACGCCTGTAAGTTACTCACTTACAGGCGTTTACATCACCTAGCGGAGAGACAGGGATTCGAACCCCGGGTACCTCGCAGTACAACGGTTTTCAAGACCGCCGCAATCGACCACTCTGCCACCTCTCCAAAAACTTCTCTTTCAAGAAGTGCTTTTCTCTTAAAGCGATGCAAAAGTACTATTCTTTTTTGATATCACAAATATTTCAGCACAAAAATATTATTTCTACGATATTTTATAATCGCAGCGCAGTTGACGCAGCCCTATGCCTGAAATAATCCATATGTATATTTTGTAAAATAACAGAAAAGTATCAACTTCGCTATCAACCTACCATTTACCAATAAATTAGTAAAAGAGTGCAGGTAATGAACACAAAAAAGCCGACTGTACCGGTAACTCCTATACCTAACAATAGTTATTTTATGTCGTACAACATAAAAACCGAGTATTCATGCACTGCTATGTGGAAAAAAGATAGTAATTTTGCAGTCCTTATTAGGATAACAACCATTACCCACTAACAAAATGAATATTATGGAATTGAACAAAACCTTTATCGACGGGCTTTGGAGCAAAGAAATCAATGTCAGTGATTTCGTGAGTAAAAATATCGCGCCTTATACTGGAGACGCTTCTTTCCTGCAAGGACCTACCGAACGTACCAAACATATTTGGGAGCTTTGCCTCAAAGCACTCGAAGAAGAAAGAGCTAACAACGGAGTACGTTCTCTCGACCCCCACACTGTATCAACTATTACTTCACACCAGGCCGGCTATATAGATAAGGAGAATGAACTTATCGTTGGTTTGCAGACAGACGAGCTATTGAAACGTGCCATCAAACCATTCGGTGGTATCAATGTAGTAGCTAAAGCTTGCCGCGAAAACGGTGTAGAAGTAGATGATAAAGTAAAGGATATCTTTACCCATTATCGCAAGACACACAATGACGGCGTATTCGACGTATATACTGAAGAAATCCGCTCATTCCGTTCATTGGGTTTCCTCACCGGACTTCCCGATAACTATGCCCGCGGACGTATCATCGGTGATTACCGGCGTCTGGCACTTTACGGTATCGACCGCCTCATCGAAGCCAAAATGGAAGATTTACACAATCTGACCGGTCCGATGACTGATGACCGTATTCGCCTGCGCGAAGAAGTGGCAGAGCAGATCAAGGCTTTGAAAGATATTAAGATAATGGGCGAATATTACGGACTCGATCTTAGTCGCCCGGCTACTTCCGCACAGGAAGCTGTACAATGGGTGTACATGGCTTATCTGGCCGCTGTAAAAGAACAAGACGGTGCAGCTATGTCTCTGGGTAACGTTTCTTCGTTCCTCGACATCTTTATTGAATATGACCTGGCACACGGTAAAATCAATGAAACATTTGCCCAGGAGCTGATCGACCAGTTCGTTATCAAACTCCGCATGGTACGCCATCTGCGTATGCAGTCATACAACGATATCTTTGCCGGAGACCCGACCTGGGTAACGGAAGCCATTGGCGGACGTTTCAACGACGGACGCGTAAAGGTAACAAAGACTTCCTTCCGCTTCCTGCAAACATTGTATAACCTCGGTCCTTCTCCCGAACCGAACCTGACCATACTTTGGGGGCCTGAACTCCCTGAAGGTTTCAAGGAATTCTGCGCACAAGTATCCGTAGACACCAGCTCCATCCAATACGAAAATGATAACCTGATGCGCGAAGTACGTAACTGCGACGACTATGGTATCGCATGTTGTGTATCCTATCAGGCTATCGGCAAGCAGATACAGTTCTTCGGGGCACGTGCCAACCTGGCAAAAGCCTTGTTGCTTGCCATCAACGGCGGACGTTGCGAAAATACCGGTACTGTCATGGTAAAAGGTATTCCCGTATTGACCGGTGAAACATTGAAGTTCGAGGAAGTAATGTCGAACTATAAGAAAGTTCTGACCGAAATTGCCCGTGTCTACAACGAGGCAATGAACATCATCCACTTCATGCACGATAAGTATTATTACGAAAAGGCTCAGATGGCATTTATCGATACGAATCCACGCATCAATCTGGCTTATGGTGTAGCCGGTCTTTCCATTGCCATCGACTCACTGTCAGCCATCAAGAATGCAAAGGTTACAGCCCGTCGCAACGACATCGGCTTGACGGAAGGTTTCGATATCGACGGTACATTCCCATGTTTCGGTAATAATGACGACCGTGTGGACCACCTTGGGGTAGACTTGGTATATTATTTCAGCGAAGAACTGAAAAAGTTGCCCGTTTACAAGAATGCCCGTCCTACTCTTTCATTGCTGACGATTACTTCTAATGTAATGTACGGTAAGAAAACAGGTGCTACTCCTGACGGACGTGCCAAAGGTGTAGCTTTCGCCCCGGGTGCCAACCCGATGCACGGACGCGATAAGAACGGTGCCATCGCATCACTGAGTTCCGTAGCCAAGTTGCGTTATCGTGACTCACAGGACGGTATCAGTAATACATTCTCTATCGTCCCGAAATCTCTCGGTCCGACACCGGAAGATCGTGTTGAAAACCTGGTAACAATGATGGACGGTTACTTTACTAAAGGTGCACACCACCTGAACGTAAACGTGCTGAACCGTGAAATGTTGGAAGATGCCATGGAACATCCGGAGAAGTATCCGCAACTCACAATTCGTGTTTCCGGCTATGCTGTGAACTTCGTGAAACTGAGCCGCGAGCATCAGTTAGAAGTTATCAGCCGTAGTTTCCACGAAAGAATGTAATATGATAAACGTACACTCCTACGAAAGTATGGGAACATTCGACGGGCCGGGTCTCCGGCTCGTCCTTTTCCTGCAAGGCTGTCCGTTCCGTTGTCTGTATTGTGCCAACCCGGATACAATAGATGCAAAAGGGGGGACACCTACCCCACCGGAAGAAATTCTGCAAATGGCTATCAGCCAGAAAGTATTTTTCGGAAAAAAGGGTGGCATCACATTCTCGGGTGGTGAGCCTACATTACAGGCCGAAGCGCTTATACCTCTGTTCAAAGATTTGAAAGCAAACGGCATTCACATCTGCCTGGATACCAATGGCGGCATCTGGAATGAAAAAGTTGAAGAACTAGTGAGTCTGACGGATTTAGTGCTGCTGGATCTCAAAGAATTCAATCCCGAACGCCATAAGAAGCTGACCGGATGCAGCAATACAAAAACTTTACATACGGCAGCTTGGTTGGAGGAACAGAACCGACCTTTCTGGCTACGCTATGTATTAGTACCGGGATATAGTGATTTTGAGGAAGACATTCGCAGTTTAGGCGAACATCTCGGCCAATATAAAAGTATACAGCGGGTAGAAATTCTTCCTTATCATCGTCTGGGCGTGCATAAGTACGAAGCTATGGGATGGGATTACCAATTGAAAGAAGTAAAAGAAAATACTCCCGAACAACTGGAACGTGCAGAAAAGTTATTCAAGGAATACTTTGAAACGGTTATAGTAAACTAAGAAATAAGAATAAAAGGGACGGGTGATAACAAAAAATGTAATACTGCATTACATATATTGTTATCACCCGTTACATATATAGTCATTTCCTTTTGGAGGAAACGGTTATGTACTGATTAGTAAGTCAGACGGATACCTGCCTGCAACGTAAAGTTCGTCGGGTTCTCCTTTCGTATAGTCTCTATCGGAGAGCCATCGTCAAAGAAATAGGAAACACCGGGCTCTACATATATTCCCACTCTATTACTAATATTATATTGAGCACCTACCGCACCCATTACAGACAATTGCACGGGTTTCACCGTTTCCTTTTCGCTTCCTATCTTACCATAGACACACTTCTCTATTGCACCACCAGCAGATACATACACTGTGAAACGTTTGTCATTAACGAAACTCCAGTTCGCACGCACCGGAATACCGATATAGTGCAGTTTTTGATCTGTTTTTTCCGAACTATTTTCATAAGTTATTTCAGATGACAACATCGTATAAGTCACACCGGTTTCCACAGAAAAGTTTTTCGGCAATGCTTTTCGTACCGATAAGCCGAAACTAAGAGGTTGCTTATGCTTGATATTTTTAACCTGACGGGTATTTTTCCGCAGATAAGGTACTCCACCTTCAAATACCAGTTCCTGTCCTTCAGGAATATCCAGAATACCACTGGAAACATTCGGTAAATCCAGTTTATCACTAAACATAGGAGTTGAATTCGGACTTGACTGCATGCCACCATTTGCATTATCCAGCGTCGCAAGTGCTCCTGTATTTCCTACAGACATGCCAACCGCCCAACCTTTATTTCCGGTAGATGATTTCTTTTCAGTAGGCAAATGGAGTTTATCTCTGCCGGAAGGACGATATACTTCGCGTTCTTTCTTTTCCGGAATCGAAGATGAAGTTTCCGTTTCCTTTGCCTGTTCCGTTTTTCCCGTTTCTTCTGTCACATTTGAATTCAAATCTGAATTCACTATTTCTTCTTGTCGGTTCACGTTTACTTCCTGAACATTGCTTTCTGTTTCCAAATGCTGCGCTACAAGAGTTTGATAACGAGAATCCCCTTGTTCAATTACTCGCCGGATAACAGGTTCCGGCTGTTCTCCTTGAGTATCCGGCTTTGTCTGTTCCGGCAATACATCAGGTATCGTTGCCAAAGCCGGTTCAGCCGCACGACGCACCTCGTCCACTACCGGACTTTTCAGCAACCACAAGCTAACAGACGATACAGCCACCAGCACAACTGCCGCAGCCGTCATCGCCCAACGACGGAACATGATCTGTTTCTTCTTCCCTACAGACATGGGTGCGGAGGCAGGCAATACCTTCTCCAACCGTTCCCAGCCGGTATCAGGCAACGGTTCGGAATAATCATCCAGCCGCTCCTTTATCTTTTTCAACCATAATTCATCATCTTTCATCATACGTCCTTTCCTTCATTAAGCATTGTTCTTCATCCACTCCCGCACTTTTGTAGCCAAAGTAGCTTTAGCACGTGTCAGCTGCGAAGCCGATGACTTCTCATTAATACCCAGCATCTGGGCAATTTCCTTATGAGACTTTTCTTCAAATATATATAAGTTGAATACGGTGCGATAACCGGCAGGTAATTCACTGATAAACTGCATCAGCACCTTCTGAGGAATAGTTTCCACTGTCGAAGCATCGGGTTCCTCGTACGTTTCGGGTACGTTGTCCAGCCCCTCCGACTGGTTTATTACATCATTCTTGCGCAAGTATTGCAGCGCCGTATTCACCATAACACGCTCCATCCACGCCCGCAAGGATCCATCACCTCGCCAAGTGAATTTATCAAAAGAATCGAAGAGCTTCAGGAAACCATCGTGCATGAGGTCTTCTGCTGTATCACGGTCACCCGCATAACGAAGACACACGCTGAGCATCCGCCCTGCATAGCGCTCGTACAGCTCCTTCCTGGCAAGGTTGTCGCCTTGCCTGCACCGTCCTGCCAGTTCCTGTTCTTCCATTCTTTCCTTTGACACGTGTTTACCTTATAAATGCGGCAAAGATAGAAATACTGCACGTAGCGAACAAGAAATTAACTCTTTTGTTTCTTTAACAGTCCTTTATGCAGTATTTACCCTCCCATTGCATTTTTTGAATACATGTAGAAAATAAGATTAACACCCAAAAAACAACAATTGATGAAGAAGCTGAGATTTTATTCGGTAGTATTTACATTTGCACTTTTAATAATACCGATGTTACAGTCTTGTCTGAATGATGATGACGAAAATCGTGGTACTCGTTTCACAATCGGTACTATAGAAGTTATAGGAGAAAAGGAATACTTTTTTAATCTGGATGACGGTGATAAGATGTATCCCAGTGATACTACTTACATCCATAACTACACAGTGGAAAACAACCAACGTGTATTTATTCATTTCCTTCCATTGGAAGAAGATATCCCGGGCTATGACTATAATGTGAAACTTATCCAACTTGAGAACATACTGACAAAAGATATTATTCCACTTACCGAGGAAACGGCTGACAGCATCGGTAATGACCGTATCAATGCTACCTCATTATGGATTACGGGAAATTATCTGAACATAGAACACCAGTTCTTCCACAGCAATAATCCAGATAAGAAGCACATGCTGAACCTGGTCATAAATGAAACAGCCGAGACACCTGATCCGGAAGACGAGTATTTCACTTTGGAATTCCGGCACAATGCCTATAACGATGAACAACGTACGCCGGGTTGGGGAATCGTATCATTCAGACTGGATAAAATAGCCAAGCAATTGACAGGAAAGAAAGGATTAAAAATAATCGTCAATACGATTTATGACGGAAAACAAACCTATACGATAGATCTGAAAAAATAGTAAAATAGGATTAAACAATAAGAGACCAACCTAAACTGACCGATTGAAAACGGAGAGGGTGCATTCCTACAGTGAATACACCCTCTTTTACTTTAAAAAAGCCTTATTTAAAAGACCTTGAAATCTCTTATAACTGTACAAGGATACGGAATACTTTTCCAGGATTAGCCGCCCACTCCGTCATAGCTTCCAATGCATCTTCAGGTACTGCTACCTTCGTTATTAATTCTTCTACCGGGCAAGTTCCTGCCTTCATATAGTTGATGACCGCACGAAAGTCGGCCGGCAATGCATTTCTGGAACCACGTATGTCCAATTCTTTCTGGACAAAATACTTCGTCTGGAAAGCGACTTCACTTTTCGCATAACCAATGCAAACGACACGCCCTGAAAAAGCAACTTCATCCACAGCCATTACATAAGTCACAGGACTACCGACAGCTTCAATCACAACATCAGCTCCAAAACCTTCCGTAATCTCTTGAATCCGGCTATGCACATCTTCCGTTTTAGAATTAACCGTATGAGACGCTCCCATTCTCCGAGCCAGCTCCAACTTCTCATCATCCAAGTCCACAGCAATAACAATGGCACCTCTAAGAGCGGCACGAACAATAGCACCTATACCAATCATACCGCAACCGATGACCATCACATATTCATTGTCAATCACCTGACCGCGCGAAACGGCATGAAATCCCACACTCATCGGCTCAATCAAGGCACAATCACGCGGAGAAATATCACCTGCCGGAATAATTTTAGTCCAGGGCAATACAGCATACTCACACATCACGCCATTCCGCTGCACTCCCAATGTTTCATTATGTTCGCAGGCATTAACACGACCATTGCGGCACGAGGCACATTTACCACAATTAGTATATGGATTCAGAGTCACATTCATTCCTTTTTCAAAGCCTGCCGGAACATCCGGACCTATCTCTTCAATTACCGCACCTACTTCATGCCCTGGCACTACAGGCAATTTTACCATCGGATTACGCCCCAGGAAGGTGTTCAAATCGGAACCGCAGAAACCCACATATTTAATTCTCACTAACACCTCACCGGCACCAACCACCGGTTTTTCAAGTTCAACCACCTTCATTTCAGAGGGGTTGACTATTTGAACTGCTTTCATTTTATATATTTGAAATTAATTGTTTAATCAATAACCTTATAACCTTTCCAGCCATAGTAGGCACAGAATATAAAGCAAATCATCGGTACACAGTAAGCTGCATAATAAATGTGCTCATTGGCGTGCATGAAATAAGCCGTCAACTGAGGGAGACAGGCATTACCGACAATAGCCATCACGAGAAAAGCCGAACCACTTTTTGTCTGGTCACCCAATCCCTTCAGAGCCAGAGAGAACTGGGTAGGATACATAATAGACATGAAAAAAGAGATAGCCAGCATAGCATATAATCCTACCATACCTCCCCAAATCATTACCACTCCGCACAAAAGAATATTCATTAAGGAATAAACCAACAACATATCCTGCGGACGGAATTTCACCATCAGTCCTGTACCAATCCAGCGCCCTACAAGGAAAGCAAGCATATAAAGTCCGAAGAAAGTTGTTGCGGTTTCTTCCGGAAGTCCTGCATAAGAACAGCAATAGACAAGGAATAAACTGTTGATCGCTGTCTGCCCGCCATTATAAAAGAACTGCGCAATTACCCCCCAACGCAAGTGTGAATGTTTCAGTACACCAAAGTCAATCAACTTTTCTTTCTTTGAACCGGAAGAAGGAGTCTTACTTTCATCTCCTATCTGCGGCAATTTAGAAAATATGAACACCACTGCTATAATCACCAACAGCAAGGCCAGCATCAGATAAGGGAACTTCATTGCATCCGTCTCTACTTGTATATAAGCCTGCCAGCCACCCGGATAATCTACGGGTAAAGTATCACGTGTATAATGCGTGCCACTCAAAATCAGTTTACTCAGAAACATAGCAGAGATAAAGGCGCCGAGTCCGTTGAAAGATTGTGCCAGATTCAACCGTCGTGGTGCTGTTTCGGGCGCCCCCAAAACGGTAACATACGGATTAGCAGCAGTCTCCAGGAAACACATACCGGTAGCTATGATAAAGAAAATGCAGAGATAGGCCCAATAGGCTTTCAACATGGCAGCCGGGAAAAAGAGCAAACCACCCAATGCCGCCAACAATAAACCGAAAATAATGCCTGCTTTGTAGCTATAACGCTTCATGAACATAGCTATCGGAATCGGGAAAATGAAGTAAGCAAGCCAATAGGCAGTTTCGGTAAATGACGCCTCAAAGGTGTTCAGTTCACAGGTTTTCATCAACTGCCGTATCATTGTCGGGAGCAGATTGCTGCTAATTGCCCAAAGGAAAAAAAGGCAGAAGACCAGCGCCAAAGGTATCGTATAAGTATTTTTTTTCATGGTATTATTATCTTCTTATTCAGACATGTTTTTGATATATGGCAATACAGGAAGATCAGTAAATCCATAGAATTTCCGGGCATTTTCTCCAAGGAACAGCCTTTTTTCATCTTCTTGCAAATCGGGTGATTTCACTATAAAATCATACGACATTTTGTAAGTGATTGCGGTAATAGTACGCGGATAATCCGATCCCCACATCAGTTTCTTCATCCCGACTAGTTCGGCAGCTTTCCGTATAGCTTTTACTGCTCCCTTAAAAGGATAGAACTCATCATTGAAAAGCCAGGTTATTCCTCCTGATTCAATCATCACATTGGGATGAAGAGCCAGCCGTATCTGTTCTTCCCAATCCGGACGTGTCACCATTCCGAAATGCCCGATAGCAATTCTCAAACGGGGACACTCCTGAATGACCTCCTGCATCTCGGGAACTTGCGTTGCTCCGTCCGCCAAATCTATGGAAAGCATCACATCCCGCTCTTCCATATAGCGGAACATCTGCATCATTTCCTCACTATTCAGCATTACCCGTCCCTCTGTAAGCAACAGGCGTTGAGCCGGAATTTTAATAGCTTTGAAACCTCTTGCAATGAGTTCTTTTGCCTGTGCCAGAAACCCGGGCTTACGGAACTCACACATTCCGCAAACAAAGAAGCGATCAGGATAACGAGAAATAACTTCTGCCAGATATTCATTCTGAATACCATCAATAAATTCCTGTGTAATAACAGCAGCAGCCACTTGCGCATAGTCCATGTTCGACAGGAAAACTTCTGCACTATTCACCCCGTCCATCATAAAGGGAGGAACCATTTGGCGGATTTCTCCCATAAACAACGAACGTCCATTATCCAGTGTACGAATGGGAAATCCATCCACCACCGTATCTTGCCGCAACCATAGATGGGCATGGGCATCAATTATTGTATAGTCCATATAGACAGCTATATTTTAAGAATTAGCCCAACTTACGCGTTGCTGTTCCCCAATAATTTCCTGTACTTCATGCACCAGCGCCCAGTCAATCGGCTCTTCAATAAAAGAGACATTCTTTTTCACATTCAGCGGATTGGCTGTACTGAACAATGTAGTCGCAATCCGAGGATTACTAACAGAGAACTGCATAGCTAATTTCTCAATAGGATAATTCTTTGCTTTACAGTATTCCATTGCTTTGCGACAAGCATCCACCAAAGGTTCTGGAGCTGGATGCCATGCAGGAACACCCCGTTCACTCAACAATCCCATGGATAGCGGAGAAGCATTTATCACGCCTATTCCTTTCGATTCAAAATAATCAAGAAAATCAGCTAGCTTGTCATCGCACAGGCAATAATGGCAGAAATTGAGTATAGATTCTACCGTACCACTGGGTGAGTGATCAATTACCCATTTCAGGTTTTCAAGTTGCAAGTCAGTGATTCCGACATGTCCGACAACTCCTTTTTCACGCAATTCTACCAATGCCGGCAATGTCTCATTAACAACCTGGTTCAGATCAGCAAACTCAATATCGTGTACATTAATCAAATCGATAAAGTCGATATTCAGACGTTCCATGCTCTCATATACACTTTCTACCGCACGTTTTGCAGAGTAATCCCAGGTATTGACACCATCTTTTCCATAACGTCCCACTTTGGTAGAAAGATAATACCGGTCACGTGGAATGTCTTTCAAGGCCTTTCCTAAAACAGTCTCTGCTTTATAATGCCCATAATAAGGGGAAACATCTATAAAATTCATGCCTGATTCGACAGCAGTAAACACAGCCTCAATTCCTTCTTTCTCTTTAACATCATGGAAAACCCCTCCTAAAGAAGATGCTCCAAAACTGAGAGATGATACTTTCATCCCTGTCTTTCCGATTTCATGGTATTGCATAACTAATTAAATTTAAAAGTTTTTAGATGCGACAAAAATAGGGTAAGAATAATTTCAGGACAGCATATAAGAAGCGAAAACAATACGTAATGGTTTACGTAAAAAAAACATCCTTCCATACCCTCTTTTATCGGGGAATGTGTTTTCTTTGTAAATGAATCTAATATAGCTGACTTAAGAAATGGAATACCGGAAACATACTTCATTAAAAGATCTCGCCCAAGCATTAGGCGTATCCATTCCCACTGTATCCAGGGCACTAAAAGACAGCCCTGAAATTAGCAGTGAGCTTTGCGCTAAAGCCAAGAAGCTGGCAAAAGAAATGAATTACCGTCCCAATCCTTTTGCCATGAGCCTGCGAAAGAATACCCCGCGTATCATTGGAGTTGTTGTACCGGATATCGTTACCCATTTCTTCGCATCCATCCTGAACGGGATAGAGAATATGGCAGTGGACAACGGATACTTTATCATCATCACCACTTCACACGAATCCTACGAATATGAAAAAAGAAATATTGAGAATTTAGTCAATATGCGGGTAGAGGGTATCATTGCCTGTCTGTCCCAAGAAACTACAGATTATACTCATCTTGCTGCCCTGAAGGATATTAATATGCCACTCATCCTCTTCGACCGTGTTTGCCTAACCGACCAGTTTTCTTCGGTAGTAGCAGATGGAGTGCAATCGGCACAAATGGCTACCCAACATTTATTGGATACCGGTAGTAAACGAGTGGCTTTCATAGGAGGAGCTAACCATTTGGATATTGTGACAAGAAGAAAACACGGTTACCTAGAAGCTCTCCGTGACAATCATATTCCCATTGAAAAAGAACTGGTAATCTGTCGGAAAATAGATTATGAAGAGGGCAAAATAGCAACGGAAGCTTTGTTATCCCTTCCTCAACCTCCCGATGCCATTCTTGCCATGAATGACACATTAGCCTTTGCCGCCATAGAAGTTATTAAAAGTCACGGCCTTCGCATTCCGGAAGATATAGCTATCATCGGTTATACAGACGAACAACATGCCAACTATGTAGAACCGAAACTATCGGCAGTATCACATCAGACCTATAAAATGGGAGAAACGGCTTGTCGTTTATTAATAGACCAAATCAAAGGGGATAGAACAGTCAGACAAATAATCATTCCGACAAATCTGCAAATCAGGGAAAGTAGTAGAAAGAAATAATAAAAACGGTTTATCAACCTGCGGAGAGACGGGGATTCGAACCCCGGATACCCTTTAGGGGTATACACGCTTTCCAGGCGTGCCTCTTCAACCACTCGAGCATCTCTCCTTATATATTCCGGTAAGTATTTTCAATAAAAAAGCAGCCATTATTTAGCTGCTTTTAGCGGAGAGACAGGGATTCGAACCCCGGGTACCTCGCAGTACAACGGTTTTCAAGACCGCCGCAATCGACCACTCTGCCACCTCTCCAAACTCCTCTTTCAAGAAGTGCTTTTCTCTTAAAGCGGTGCAAAGGTACAAATCATTTTTAAATCTACAAACTTCCTGCTATTTTTTTCACGAATAAATCGTACTTTTGCAACATGATATACCCGCAGAACTTTGAATATAAAATAGGTTTCGACCAAATACGCCAGTTACTAAGTGAAAAATGCCTTAGTACGCTAGGCGCCGAACGAGTTACCGATATGGCATTCTCCGATCACTTTGAGGAAGTGGAGGAGCGCCTGAACCTCGTGACTGAATTTGTACGCATTATACAGGAAGAAGACAACTTCCCCGCACAGTATTTTTTCGACGTCCGTCCATCCCTCAAACGGATACGCGTTGAAGGAATGTATCTGGACGAACAGGAACTTTTCGACTTACGCCGTTCGCTGGAAACGATACGGGACATCGTACGCTTTCTGGAAAAAGAAGATATGGAGGAGGAAGATTCCCCCTACCCTTGCCTTCGGAATCTCGCCAAAGATATCCTGGCATTCCCGCAATTGATCCAGAAGATAAATAATATACTTTCACCGTACGGAAAGATAAAAGACAATGCTTCATCCGAACTGGCACGTATCCGCCGGGAATTGACAAACACCATGAACAGTATTTCCCGTTCATTGAATGGTATCCTGCGCAACGCCCAATCCGAAGGTGTGGTAGACAAAGATGTTACTCCTACTATGCGTGACGGACGTTTGGTAATTCCGGTTGCTCCGGGACTGAAACGGAAAATAAAAGGTATCGTGCATGATGAATCGGCAAGTGGAAAAACCGTGTTCATAGAACCTGCCGAGGTAGTGGAAGCCAACAACCGTATCCGTGAACTGGAGGGAGATGAGCGTAGAGAGATTATCCGTATTCTGGTGGAATTCTCCAATCTGCTGCGTCCTTCTATTCCCGAGGTATTGCAGTCTTACGAATTCCTTGCCGAGATAGACTTTATCCGTGCCAAGAGCTTGTTTGCCCTGCAAATATCCGGTATAAAACCCGCACTTGAGAATACGCGCTTACTGGATTGGACCATGGCAGTCCATCCGTTACTGCAACTCTCCCTCTCCAAACATGGGAAAAAGGTAGTTCCCCTCGATATAGAACTAACCGAGAAACAGCGCATATTGATTATATCCGGTCCAAACGCCGGTGGTAAGTCCGTTTGTCTCAAAACAGTAGGGTTATTACAGTATATGCTGCAATGTGGTATGCTCATTTCCATGCATGAACGCAGCCACGCGGGTATTTTCAGCAGCATATTCATTGATATAGGTGACGAGCAATCCATTGAAGATGATTTAAGTACTTATTCTTCTCATCTTACCAATATGAAGATAATGATGAAGAACTGCAATGAACGTAGCCTCATCCTGATCGATGAATTCGGCGGCGGAACAGAACCGCAAATCGGTGGTGCCATAGCCGAAGCTGTACTGAAACGTTTCAACCAAAAGTTAACTTTCGGTGTTATTACTACACACTACCAGAATCTGAAGCACTTTGCCGAAGACCATGAGGGGGTAGTAAATGGAGCTATGCTATATGACCGCCACCTGATGCAGGCCTTATTCCAACTTCAGATCGGTAACCCCGGAAGTTCATTTGCCGTAGAAATAGCCAGAAAGATCGGTCTTCCGGAAGATGTGATTGCTGACGCATCCGAAATTGTGGGCAGTGAATACATCAATGCTGATAAATACCTGCAAGACATTGTACGTGACAAGCGATATTGGGAAGGCAAACGCCAGACCATCCGCCAACGCGAGAAACATATGGAAGACACCATCGCCCGTTATCAGGCAGAAATGGAAGACTTACAAAAATCTCGCAAGGAGATTATTAAAAAAGCCAAGGAAGAAGCAGAACAACTGGTACAAGAGGCCAATGCCCGAATTGAGAATACCATCCGTACCATCAAGGAAGCACAGGCTGAAAAAGAAAAGACTCGCCAGGCACGCCAAGAGTTGACGGAATTCCGTCAATCGATGGAAGCTCTTGCCTCTAAAGAACAGGAGGAGAAAATAGCCCGTAAAATGCAGAAATTGCAGGAAAAGCAGAATCGTAAGAAAGAAAAGAAAACAAGAGATACTGATAACGGATTATCAGCACAGGAGCAGGCTGCGCAAAAAGCCAAGCAGGAAGCAGAGCGCCTGGCAAGCATTGTACCGGGAGCGATGGTGAAGATAAAAGGACAGAATTCAGTAGGCGAAGTCCTGGAAGTAAATGGAAAAAATGCCGTTGTAGCATTCGGTAGTATAAAGACTACCATTAAAGTGGAACGTCTGGAGCGTACAAACATTGTTCCGCAAAAGGTAGACAGTTCTACCAAGAGCACATTCGTCAGCAACCAGACGCAGGACAGTATGTACGAAAAGAAACTGAACTTCAAACAAGACATCGACGTACGCGGTATGCGGGGTGATGAAGCTTTGCAGGCAGTGACCTACTTTATTGACGATGCCATTCTTGTTGGGATGTCCCGCGTACGTATTCTTCACGGAACAGGCACGGGCATTTTACGTACACTTATTCGCCAGTACCTGCAAACAGTTCCCGGTATCAGACACTTTGCCGATGAGCATGTGCAATTCGGCGGTGCAGGAATTACAGTTGTTGACCTATAAATAAAATAGTATGAAATCAATCAAAGAACTCTACCGTATCGGTACAGGGCCATCAAGCAGCCATACAATGGGCCCTCGCAAAGCTGCCGAGCTATTTCTGGAAAAACATCCGGAAGCCTCCTCATTTAAAGTTACTTTATACGGTAGCCTTGCCGCCACCGGTAAAGGGCATATGACTAATATAGCCATAACCGATACCCTGCAACCTGCCGCTCCGGTAGAAATCATCTGGGAACCGAAAATATTCCTGCCTTTTCATCCCAACGGGATGAAGTTCGTTTCTGTAAATGCAGCAGGCAATGAAACAGATTCATGGACAGTATTTAGCGTGGGCGGTGGTGCTTTAGCCGAAGAAAACGATGGTGCATCTTCCGTCAACACTCCTGATATCTACTCTATGAACCACATGACTGAGATTCTGCAATGGTGCGAAAAAACCGGAAAAAGTTATTGGGAATACGTTAAGGAATGTGAGGAAGAAGATATCTGGGATTACTTGCAAGAAGTTTGGAAAACCATGCAGGCAGCCGTTCGCCGCGGACTGGAACAGGAAGGCGTATTGCCCGGTCCATTGAACCTGCGTCGCAAAGCCTCTACTTATTATATACGCGCCAGCGGATACAAACAATCCCTGCAATCCCGTGGACTGGTATTTGCCTATGCCCTTGCCGTAAGTGAAGAGAACGCTTCAGGCGGAACCATAGTTACTGCACCTACCTGCGGTTCCTGCGGTGTAATGCCGGCAGTGTTATATCATTTGGCAAAGAGCCGCGATTTCAGCGATATCCGCATCCTCCGCGCACTTGCCACTGCCGGTCTTGTAGGAAACATTGTAAAGACAAACGCATCCATATCGGGAGCGGAAGTTGGATGTCAGGGAGAAGTGGGGGTAGCTTGTGCTATGGCCTCAGCCGCTGCCAATCAATTATTCGGTGGCAGTCCGGCTCAAATAGAATATGCAGCTGAAATGGGATTAGAGCATCATCTGGGAATGACCTGTGACCCGGTTTGCGGATTAGTACAGATCCCCTGTATCGAACGAAATGCCTATGCCGCCGCCCGTGCACTGGATGCCAACCTTTATTCCTCATTCACCGATGGAATGCACCGTGTATCTTTCGATAAGGTTGTAGAAGTAATGAAAGAAACCGGAAACGACCTGCCTTCACTCTATAAAGAAACCAGCGAAGGGGGATTGGCAAAAGATTACCGACCAATGTAATTGAGTTACAAGCTACGAGTTACAAGTTGCTGCGCTATGTCAGTCTTTGAACTGCTAAACGCTATCAAGCCGCAGGACTCTTGTAGCTCGTAACTTGTAGCTTTCTCACTCTTCCGGTGGATAAATCGTATCATCCTTTCCCGTTACATTCACAGTATTCATCAGCCCTCCATCTTCCGAATAGAATAACTGATACTTCTGATTTCCCTGCTTCACTTCAATCACATATTGCATGGGTTGCAACGGATACAGCAAGAAATAATAATCATCTTGTACCCAGTTTGCATATTCGCTATTATTAAATGCAGTCTGGACAGCTCCGGGAACATCATTCCAGTATATTTCCGATTCTGTCATCCACCAGTTTCCATTGGCATCAAACCATATATCGGAATCTTTTCCGTCCAGCCAGCAATCGGCCACAAAATACGAGCTTTTCTGCTTCCAGTCTACGTCCGTAGCATTTGGATATTTCTGTTTCAAAGCCTGTGTTACAGCCTCCGGCACATCGATACTCTTATCATCGTCATCATCATCGCTGCATGCACTGAATGTCAATGCGGTCATGCACATCATCATCGCTAACATCAAGAATCTTGTTTTCATCATTTTCTCCCTCCATTAGTCATCCAAACTGACAAACTGTCCTTTCTTATTGAATTTCAAAGAGAAATCATTGGCAAGTTCCACCTCAATCCCCGTACTTTTACGCTCTATCTTAGTGATAATTTCATTAGGAAAATTAGCCTTTACGTAATCTTTTACAGAGGCTGGGATAAGGGCGGCAGGCACAGCATTCTTTTTACAGTCTACTTCCATCCAATTACCTTTCTTGTCGAAGTCAATCTCCGTGCGGTCAGTCAGTGTCACTTCATACTTCTTGGACAGGAACTCACTGTCTATCTTGATGTATGAAATCTGCGGTTTACTGAAATACTGATTGATAAAGTTACGCGCAGTCAATGAAAGTTCCTTTACGTCTTTGGTAATCACATCACCAGCAAAAGCGAACTGAACGGCTACGATAGCCAATACGAGAATAGATAAAACCTTCTTCATAATCGTTATTGTTTTTAAGTGTTACTAATTTATTTCCTATTTTTATTCACACTGCAAATAACGATACTGAATCGGGAAAGATTTGGGAATATTCGCCTTTAGCTTTTCTTTTGAGATTCTTTAACAAGCAAGAACAGATGCATTCCTTCCTGCCATTTATAAGTCAGACTGAGAGAGGCGGACAAAGCAATGGAACGGGCGATGGCAAGCCCCAAACCGGTAGAATCCTTCTTCGCGTCAATACTGCGATAAAAACGCCGGAACAACTTTTCTCCATCCAACGGATGTTCACCACTGTTCATGATAGTAAGAGAAGAAGGCGTAGTCGCTATATGCAGTTCACCGCCTTCACGATTATGCACCAAAGAATTTTTCACCAAATTGGAAACCAAAATCTGTGCCAGGGAAAGGTTGCAGCGAATCACGAAAGGTTCCGTCTCTTTCGTACGTACCAGATGTATTTTCTTGCCTTCATATATATCCATCAAATCAGGCAATAGTTCATCCAAGACTTCATCTACCGAAACATCTTCTGTTTCGGTATATTGTCCGTTTTCAATACGGGAAAGCAACAACAAAGATTTATTCAGTCTGACAGCTCTGCCCAATGTAGTATATATTTCATCCAGCTCTTTCAACTGTTCTTCCGTCATCGACTCATTCTCCGCAAGCAACTCAATCTTGCCACGAACAATGGCAAGCGGTGTCTGCAACTCATGCGAAGCATTTTCTATAAACTGCTTCTGTTCCTCATACGCCTTATAACTACGGTTTCCCATATCCACAGCCGCATCACCCAACTGCTGAAATTCCCGTATCTTCGTCGGGTTGTCCAACACCGGAAGCTCCTTGCCCGGCTGAATTTGTTGCAGCCAGTTCAGCAGGCGATGCAACGGACGAAATACACTTTGCAGTATCAGTCGTGTCCCGATGGATGTGCAAATCAAAAACAGCAGAAACAATGCTCCCAAATACCACAGGATAGCCTCCACCATATCATCACGCTCCAAGATGGAAATCATCAGTTCCAGTTCATAAAACTGCCCATCCGGCATACGGAAAGCCGTCTTTAGTACCCTCACCGGCTCATCTTCATCTTCGCTTTCTATATAGACAGTAGAGTCATAAAACTCTTCATCATAGTCCTCAGCTTCTTCTTCGGATATAGGCCGGAATTTGTAGAAAGACATCAATGTCCCCTCCGTATCAAGAATAGACGGGTCCATCAAGGCATTATTGATTAATATCTCACTGTAATTTTCAAGCGTATCATCCGTTTCATCCATCACTTCGTCAATAATGGCATAATAAAACAATACCCCCCATACCGCCATCAACAGCAATAGCAGCAATGAGAGTTTCCGATAGGTATAATGAAGCAGTTTCATACTTCAGAGAGTTTATAGCCAAAACCATATACTGCCTTCAGTTCTACGGTAGCCTCAGCTTGTTTCAGTTTACGACGAAGATTTTTCACTTGTGAGTAAATGAAATCCAATGAATCTACCTGATCGATATTATCTCCCCACACAGACTCCGCAAGACTCATTTTATTAATAACGCGATCAGGATTGACTATAAAATAATAAAGCAGATCGAATTCTTTCCGGTTAAGTTGTAAAGGCACTCCTCCTACCTCTACCTGGCGTTTGTCAGGATACAGCAACAGATTTCCCATTGTAATGGAAACATCACCCTTTGCTTGTCGGCGGCGAATAACAGACTTCACCCGCGCATTGAGCTCGGCCAAATGGAAAGGCTTCGTAAGATAGTCATCAGCGCCCAATTCCAGCCCTTCCACCTTATCATCCAAAGAATCCTTGGCAGAAATAATCAACACACTGTCACTACGATGCAGGCGTTTGAGTTCGCGCAGCAAATCCAGACCGCTTCCACCAGGCAGCATAATGTCCAGCAGGATACAGTCATAATCGTAGTCATTCACTTTATCCAGTGCCGAAAAGTAATCGGCAGCAGTTTCCACAACGAAATGCTCTTTTACAAGGGAAATGCGGATCGTTTCCCGCAAATCCGGTTCATCTTCTACAATCAGGATTTTCATACCGGCAAAGGAAACTCATAAATTAGGAAACAATCTGGAATCTTTGATCAAATGCTGTCTGTTTCGTGCAAATCTTCCAGCAATTCTTCTTTCGCCAAGGATATTTTGCCATCGGCAGATACAGTAATCGATAGTGGAATGTAAAGGTCGGATTGCGGATAGCACACACTTGCCGCATAAACGATCCCCTGAGGTGTGGTCTTATCATACACCAGTCCCTCAAGGATAGAATGTTTCATGAACTTTGCATCCACTAACGAAGCAAAACTCTCTTTTGTAAACACCTTGTCAACAATAGACTTACCGCCGGAAGTTATACGCAGAGTAATGCTATTATCAACAAATTTATCTCCTTGTTCATTAATCACAACAGGTAAACTGTCATCCGGCCTGCGAACCACGCTCGATTGATATTCCTTACCTTTATACGTAAAACAGGTCTTACTATCAGATACCTGCATACGTTGCAAACCATTAGCATCCACACTGTCTTTCATCAGTACCTGTATATCTCCCCTATCCTCTTTTTTCTGAGAAGAACAAGCTGACAACAGCCACATCGCTATACATATCCAGAAGTAAAATACGTTTCTCATTCTACCATTTGTTTACAATTAACGGGAACAAAGGAACAAAAAGGGAGGCAAAAATGCAAGGGAAAAGCAAAAGAAATAAAAACGGGCGAAAATGTTCCGCCCGTTTCATAAAACTAATACCATACTATATTTTATTTATACCTATTGAATCTTGATGTTTATAAGACAACAGGAAAAGCAAAAAGTTTAATAGGATCTTTCGTTTTAACATAAAAAAGGAATATAGCCCGATATACCCTATCGTCTGCATCAAAGCCCGGCATATTACACTAATAAAGGCCAACAACTTACGGTACCCGGCTTCATTGAATTTCATAAAGCGCTTCCCATAATTTCCGGAGACAAGGAATACACCACTGCTTCCGGAAAAACAATCGTGATCAAAGCTAATCCCCATATCAGTGCGGCAGATTTGACTTTACGCATCGACTGTGAAGATCCGCTTTATAAGAAAATGACCGATGTAATACCTCAGTATAAAGTTTCTTTCTCTGCCTATAGCCGCCAAGGAAGCTGGGCTTATCCGATACGCCCTGCCCATTGTCGGGAAGGCGTGGCTCTGATGTTAAACCTAGCATACGCATTCTCTTCACAGGAATTCGCAGACGAACTGGAGAAATACAGAGGAAAGCTACATAGCGATAATAATAAGACAGTCATCAATGTCGATCAATTGAAGCAGAAAGTACTAAACCACGGCGCATACCTTCTCGGACACGTCAGTGGTGTAAACGGTTTGGGTGGAGGCTACACTTTAGGTCTGGCAGAATGGTGCTTTCTACAGCATTATCCCGATGATGAATACAACATACATACCGTCTTCCACGAAATAGGGCATTGCCTCGGATACGGGCACGACGGTAACATGACCTATGAGCAGACAGATCCCGGATGGATCACCCTGGGACGTGCTGTCTATCTGAAGTTAGGTCAGGAGAAACGTCTCCCTGTTTACTCACGGCGTTTTATGCATACCCGTAAAAATGCGACTACCCTATACGGTAGTTCTAAATATGTGGGTTCCACATTCGTCATAGAAGATCCGGAACTGGATGTAATAGACGGCGGCCTCGGTTTTCATCCAGTAGAAGACAACGAAAACATTGCAGACGGTACCCCATTATCGGTGTCATTAAAATGGTCGGACATGCCCGAAGCTACGGAAACGACTTTCAAACCTAAAGATGTTACAGCCTATCAGGATCGCATTTACATAGTTAATAATGCTACCGGAAACTATAGTATAGAAGTCTTCCAAGAGAAGAACGGGCAAGTAATCCATTGTGGGCGTATCAGAAACTGGACACGCAACGACACATCCGAAACTTTTGCCGGTGAACCCAATGGAATTACAGCCGCCCATGGCAAAATATATGTAACCAATACGAGTAGCCGGACAGATGTTTTTGATGCCACGACACTGAAATTTATAACATGTATCGGAAACGGACAATGGGGTGAAGGCAGCTATCAAACCGTACATGCTTTCGAAACTTCAGTAAAAAACGGTTGTGTATTCATCCGTGATAAAAGGCGTGTTTGCGTCTTTATGGAAAAAGATGTCACAGCGGATAATTGTATGCGCATACCGAACTACTGCCGTTTCAACAATGTAGGCGAAGTGATGGGAACATACGGAATGACAATAGATAAAGACAATATACTTTATACTACCCACATTGGTAAAAAGGAAATCTATGCCTATGATCTTACTACCATGCGTGAACAGAAAGTATTAAACCCGGTCCGCACCCTGAAGTTACCAACGCAAGCCTATGATGTGGTTTCCTGGGACGGTCGTATGTTTGTGACTTTAAATCAAAAGACAGAATGTCTTGTAGAGATTAATCCCCAGGATGGAAGCATCTTAAAAGACTATTCTACCATAAACGGAAAGTCTTTTAGCAATCCGGAGAAAATAGCCCTGGCCCGCCAGACTCTCTTTGTGATAAACCGCGGAACAGGTACAGTGACAAGCATCCCATTAAATGAATTGAAGTAAGAAGAAAGAAATGAAGATAATATATATACTATTCGCAGGTTTATGCCTGCTTTCATGTGAAAAGACAAAGATAGAAGACGTTATCCGGGAAGTGGAACCGGACCAACCTTCATCCATACATTATTACTACTCATACAAAGCCGGAGAAGTGATTAATGCAGAAAAGCTTGGGTATGCTTCCGATGAATTCATGCCCGGTTGTACATATATATACGGTGACACCCTTTTCATTGCCAATACTCAAAACGGACATTTCAGCGTGGAATTATACAGTTTGTCCGCTCACCAGAAATTAGGTTCATTAAATACATGGACCTACAATGATGTAATGCAAACATTCGGTAATTACGTAGAGGCCATTTCCGTAGCTAATGAGAGGCTTTATCTCGCCAATATAAGCTCGTGCATTGATGTGTTTGATGTACATACACTGAAATTTATCACCCGAATCGGGAACCGTAACTGGGGGCATGGAAACACACAGTTGTTTCATACACATGCAATGGCTATTGTAGACGATTACATAATAGTGCGCATGAAAGATGGTCTGCAAGTAACCTTGCAAAGTGATGTGAGTGCGGAAAAATATCAGAATATAAATTACTACTCACGTGGAAGTCTGGATGGTTTCGATGTAAACAACGGATTTTATTCACATCAGATGGCAGTAGATACAACCGGATTGGTATTTCTCGCCGATTACGGACAATACGGCAACCGGAAAATACATGTGATCGATACTACCCTTATCCAGAAGGGAAGCAATATCACAATGACTACCAGTCAGGCTATTCCTCTGGATTTTAATCCCAGAGGAATAGCCTTATACAAAAATCTGATGTACATCTCAGCAGCCGACGGTAGTATCCGATGCTATGACAGAGAGAAAAAGAAATTCTTCCTGACCTTCAAATCAGTGCCCGGCTATACATTCAAAGGCGGACAAAAGTTATTGGTTTATAACAACCGGCTATGGGTCACAGATGTCTCAACAAGAGAAATCGTCGGAGTAGATATATTCCGCAATGTGATTGAGGAATATGAATAATAACAAGACTAAAGTTACCTCACAAAGCCATTTTTATAATAATCATAAGCAGCATCAATTTTTTCCGGAGTATCTGCATGCAAAAGAAGTAATAATTCACGGGTAAACTCCAAATGCCCGGTTCCGTTAGCAGTTACGATATTCTTATCGCTGACTGCCTGTTTTTCCTGGTACCCGGCTTCATTGGTATATGCACTACCTGCAAACTGCTTCAGATATGGAAGCGTATTACTGGTATGCTTTACATCATTCAGGAAACCATGCGCTCCCATAAAGGCAGAAGCATTGCAAATAGCTCCAACTATCTTGCCACGCTGTAATGCATCCTGCACAATTGGCACCACCTGTTCTGCTTCAGGCGATTGCCAGTGCATACCACCAACCAATACCAATGCCGCATAGTCAGCAGGCATCGTTTGAAAACTATAATCAGGCAAAGTACGAAAACCGCCGACAGAACGCACAACGTCCAATGTAGGGGCAACTACCTTCGGTATATATTTCACTTCACTACCTGGTATTACCCCGGTATTTAAGGAAATGGCAAGGAAAGCGCCTTCCCAGTCGGCATATTCATTTAAAAGCAGGAATAAGACTTCTTGTTTCATAAGATTCGTATTTAGAATGTTTTTAATATCTGCTGACAAAGTTACACCAATACTCAAAAAGTCTACTATTTGGGGATAGGAAAAAACAAAAAAGCTGATATGACTACCTTTACATAGCAATCATATCAGCCACTCACTATTATTACAGAGATGAAAATTCTATAACGGCATTACCTCCCCTATCTCAGGAATCATCATATTCAGCGAGTCTTGTTCCTGCATCTTTTTCTCATTCGTCAAAGGCTCATTCCAAGGATGCTTTGCCAATGCATACTTTGAATGATGTACAGTCATTATTTTTTTTGCTTTCAGATCTTTAGCTGCCTTTGCCATATTAGAAGGCATTAGATGGATAAGGTTCCAACCTTCATTATACTGGCCGTTTTCCAGAATCGCAAGGTCTATATCCGGAAAGTGCTTCCCTATTTCCTCAAAATGAGAGTCATAACCACCGTCACCGGCCATATATATTTTCTGTGATGGAGTTTCTATCAGAAAGGATGCCCACAATGTCTGATTGGCCTTTAAACCACGACCGGAGAAATGGCGTGTCGGAAGACAATGGACAGCAAAACCATTTTCCAAAACAGCGTCTTCATACCAGTCCAATTCTACAAGCCGGTCTTTATCATATCCCCAATATTCGAAATGTTCGCCAACGCCGAGTCCGCAAATCACTTTTCCTACCCGGTCTTTCAGACTTTTCACTGTCCGGTAATCCAGGTGATCCCAATGATCGTGCGAAATCACCATATAATCGATATCCGGCATATCTTCGGGTTTATAAACATCAGTTCCTTTAAATGGTTTGTTGACGAAAGATACAGGCGAAGCCATGCAAAAAACAGGATCAACGAGAAATCGCTTTCCATCTACCTGAATAAAGTAGGAAGAATGTCCAAACCAGATCAGTACATTTTCATCACGCCCCAACTTATGCAAATCCGTTTTGATAACCGGAACTTCATTCTCCGGACGCAGGTTCTCTGTTTTGCGGAATAAGAAAGAAAGCATAGCACCAAAGCGTCCTTCGTCCGAAGTCATCATCTGCGTCGGATGCAGATTATTGAACTGGCCGTCACGGTAATGAGGTGAGCGTTTGATTCGCTCTAAACGCGCTCCCTGAGGCAAACTGCCGAAACTCGGCTGATTAATAAAAATAAATACGGAAGCGCATATTATGCCTATAACCGCCAACACAATCCAAAGCCACATCTGTTTTTTATTTTTGCTCATTCTAAATTAGTTTATTAGCTACGAGCTACAAGTACCTTTCGGTGTGATAGCCGGACAAGTGATTTTTCGCCCACAAACATAGCTCAGCCACTCATAGCTTGTAACTCGTAGCTTTTGTGACTCTTACAATGTTTCTTGTTTCAGTTGCTCCACGAACCCGTCGATACGACGCAACTCCTTGGGAATATTAATACTCTGCGGGCAGTGAGGCGAACATTGATCGCAACCAATACAATGATTTGCCTGTCGCAGGCGTGGCACACTACGGTCATAACCAACAAGAAAAGCCTGGCGTGCCTTTCTATAATTCTCGTCTTGTTGGCTCTTCGGTACATTCCCCTCATTCACACATTTATTATAATGTATAAGCACAGCAGGAATATCAATGCCATACGGACAAGGCATACAGTATTTACAGTCATTGCACGGTACAGTAGGGTACTTTAACATCAATTGTGCCGTTTCTTCCAAAAACTCTTTATCATCATCTGTCAAAGGAATCAGTGGAGAGTAGGTACGGATATTATCCTGAAGATGCTCCATATACGTCATGCCACTCAATACCGTTAACACCAGTTCCGGTGAGCCTGCAAAACGGAAAGCCCACGAAGCCACACTATCTTCCGGACGGCGCTGCTTAAGACGTGTCATAATATGAGTCGGTACATTAGACAATCTTCCCCCCAGCAATGGCTCCATAATGATTGCCGGAATATTACGTTTTACCAATTCATCATATAGGTAGTCCGCATTTACATTACGTCCCGAAGAATGTTTCCAGTCCACATAATTGAGCTGTATCTGTACAAAGTCCCATTTCACCTCATCATGCAGAGAAAGTGCATAGTCATAAGTATCCACTGTGCCGTGGAAAGAAAATCCCAGATTACGGATACGCCCTGCCTCACGTTCTTTCAACAGAAACTCCATCATACCATTGTCTATATATCGCGCTTTGAATGCTTCTATTCCACCATTACCGATAGAGTGCAACAAATAGTAATCGATATAATCTGTCTGTAAATCCTCGAAAGATTTACGATACATGGCTATAGAGTTTTCACGGCTATAATTACTAAAGTTGGATAACTTTGTAGCAATAAACAGTTTCTCACGCGGATGACGTTTTAATGCAATACCAGTAGATTTTTCCGACCATCCCTGTACATATACCGGAGATGTATCGAAATAATTCACGCCATGCGCAATGGCATAATCTACTAATTCGTTCACAGCATCCTGGTCAATCATATCTCCTTTCCCATCCGGTGAAGGAACAGTCGGCCAGCGCATACAGCCATAACCCAGAAGTGAAACACGATCTTTCTGAGCCACAGAAGTGCGGTAAGTCATCTTATCAGTAGGCACCGGAGTCGATGCACTGCCTCCCGGAATCACCCCATCCTTCTGTTTGCAACTATAAAGAGTCGCAGCAGCCGTTGTCGTAGCGGCACTGATACCCACAATTTTCAGAAAATCCCTACGGTTTATATTTTTATTATGTTCTTCCATATCTGTTCTTCTAACATTTATCACTTTATCACCCTATCACATTACCACCTCTATATCACCCGATGTCTCTCATGTCCCTCTACATAGATAGCACTGAAAGGACGTGCCGGACAAAGATTCTCACAGGCACCACAACCAATACAACGCTCTACATTAACAACCGGAATCTTTGGAGAATCCGGATTATCTACCTCAGACGGAACCATCTCTATCGCCGCTACCGGGCAATGACGGGCACAATTACCGCAATTTACTCCATCAGTCAACGGTACACAATTCTTCCTGATCCATACGGCATGACCGATCTGGATAGATGATTTATCAGCCAGACTGGTAAGATGAATCGCATCTGTCGGACATACTTCGGCACACTTCGCGCATTCCGGACGACAATAACCACGTTCGTATGACATCTCCGGCTGCATCAACGTCATCAGATTACCGGATGGGCGTAAAACTTGATTAGGGCACACTGATACACAAAGCTGGCAAGCCGTACAATGCTGCGCAAAATTACGAATACTCAACGCACCTGCCGGTACAATAGGTGTCGTCCGCTCCGGTATTTTCTTATCCTCAATGACAGCCAATCCACCATCCACTTTTTTCTCCTGTGCCTTCAGCAATGTACTTGCAGCAAATATGACACCGGCAGAAAAGAAAGCACGGCGCGCATTGTCCACCTGTTCCGATGAAACACCTGTCACTTTTTCAGCAGCTAACGGTTTCTGCACTTCCTTATGAGGACGCTCATAACGGATAGCTCCTTTTTTACATTTACCGATGCAATCCATACAAGCCACACAGCGGCTATAATCTATTTTATGATTCTTAGAATCAATGCATGCCGCCTTACAATTACGTGCGCACAAACCGCAACCATTACATTTACTCGTATCGATTACCGGTTTCAGCAAAGAAAAACGTGAAAAGAATCCCAATACTGTTCCTACCGGACAAATTGTATTGCAATATGTACGCCCGTTGCGCCAAGCCAGCACAGCCAGAATAACAAATGTCAGAACAGCTATTACAAAAGTTCCCATAGCCTTCATCCAAACGTCTACAGAATAAAACATATAGCTATCTGCCCGTTCGGCCAAAAGAGCAAGCAGGTTGTTTCCCCACTGATAAACCGGAGCAAACAGATTAGAAGCTATTCGTCCGTAAGAACTATAAGGTGCCAATAAGGCGACCAATGAACCAACTCCTCCTATCAGAGCCAAAATAAATACTCCCAGCACTCCGTAACGCAACCAACTAAGTGCAGGTGAATACGAATAGCGATTCTTTTTCCGCTTTTTACCCAACCATGAAACTACATCCTGAAATACACCCAACGGACAGATTACAGAACAATATACACGCCCAAAGAGCAGTGTCAATGCTATCAGGATTATCACAACCCCGACATTCAGTGCCAACAAAGCAGGCAAAAACTGAATTTTAGCCATCCAACCGAACCAAGCATGCAACGTTCCCGTAAAATCAAGGAACAAAAGCGTGATCAGCACGAAAAAGAATATGGCAAACGTTAGTCTGATTTTTCGTAACATACTTTTATTTTATGGAATATCATTTATAAACCAAATACTTGATAAACAAATAACCGCCGAGAATCTGTAATCCCATTCCCGGTATGCCGATGCGGAAATCCTGGAAAGCAAGCGCAAAGTTACCTACCATTGCCCACTCGCCCAGCGTCCCGATAAACTGATAAGCCAGTACTACTAATGCTAAAACAGGAATAGAGATACGTTTAAAACGATTGGCTGCATATCCGGCAACCACTGCCAGTAAAACGGATTTTAAAAGGATGGCCGGCAATACTCCTGCAGGAGGCATACCGAAAAGCAAATGGTTCAAAACCGGTGAAAAGACGGCTGTCAACAATCCAACTTTCCAACCGTATTTATAAGCAGCAATAAGCGTAAAGAAATAAATCGGTAACAAAGTAAGGCCACCCTGTGGAATAAGATGGCAAAGTTGTGGCAAAACCAGATTACCCAAAATGAAAAGAGCTGCAGCAAAATATGTCTTCACATTGTTGTAATCCAGTGAATAAAGTCTGATAGTTGTTGTTTTCATATAATATGCTTATTAAAAATTGATATTTACTCCACCCATAAAAGTTGCTTTCGGCATAGGATAACCTGCATTGATCTCATAACGTTGTGCCAACAAGTTCTCACCACGCACATAGAATGACAGATAATTGGTTGCCTTAAAGCTTCCCTGCATATCCCATAACACGAAGTTCTCTTTGGTCGCAGCGTCCAGGTCAGTATAAAGCCCCTTCACATACTGGATGCCGGTAGATGCACTCCAACGTCCTTTTCTGAAGTTCACTCCTCCATACAGTTTATGCTCTGGAGAAGCCAATACCGGATTTTCCATGTGAAGCCAGCTGTAATTTGCCATCACGCTCCACACCGGATTAAACTGGTATCCTACATTAGCTTCCGCTCCCCAGTTTTCAATCCCGCCGGAATTATGGTTCAACATGCCGCTACCATTTGGATTTGGAAGACGTATAATGAGGTTTTCACCATTGATATAGAACACATTGAGTCCATAGGACAAACGATTATCCATAAGACGTTGTGAGAAAGAAAGCTCATAATTCCAAAGTTTCTCAGGTTTCAAATCCGGATTCTGCGGAGGGAACATATACATTTCACGAATGGTAGGATTGCGGAATCCCTTACTTGCCATTGCCTTGATTTCTGCATTCTCCGGAAGATGGAAAGCCAGCCCCACTTGCGGAATGAACTCTGTACCCGTTTGCGAATGATAATCTACTCGTGCTCCGGCATCCAGCGTAAGCCATGCAGCAATATCCTGACGAAAATCTACATAACCTGCTACTTCATTCAATGACTTATTCGCCAAAGTTTCACGATGCCCATCAAAGAATTGGTTCCATGCCTCACCGCCAAAGTGAAAATAATCAGCTCCTACAGTCAGTCTGTTGCCTTGGAAAAGCTGTACACTCTGATACCATGATACTCCAAGCATCTGATCGTTAGAGTTGAAACGATACTGAAGCGGTTCTCCTCCTGGCTGATATCCGTCATTTATCCAGTGATCACCCCAATTATAGAAAAAGCTCAATGCACCGGAAGTCTTTTCGTAATGATTCTCCAATGCAAAAGAAGTCATGCCACGTGTTATGCGCTGATCATTGTCTATATATGGTTTCATTACTGATCCCGGATTAGTAGCATTGAAACGAGTGACATTTACATCGCCCCAAACTTTCCAGTTATCCGTAAAGTCATAGCCTAATTTGGCATATCCGCCGTACTGTTCAAAAGCCATGTCAGCGCGATGTCCATCTGTACGGTTATAAGAGGCAGTCACCGTACTACTGAAGCGCCCTTTCCTTATGCGGTTGGTAGCTTCGGTCTGTACACTTCCATAAGACCCGGCACCAATGTTAATGTTTGTACGTATTCCGTCTTCCTGCATCTTACGGGTAACAATGTTAATAACCCCACCCATGGCGTTAGAACCATAAAGCACGGATGCGGGGCCACGGAGCACTTCCACACGTTCTGCCATCATTGTCTGATATGCATCGGCAATGGGGTGTCCCATCAGTCCCATATACTGAGGATGTCCGTCAATCAAAACCAATAATCCTGTAGTGGGAAGACCGGCCTGTGCAGGCCCTCCAATGCCTCTTAAAGACATTTGTCCTGATGCACCGGTAGCTACACCATACCCCATTACGCCACGTGAAGTGGAGAAAAAGCCCGGCACTTGTGAATTCAACACCGGAAGTACGGAAGTCTGCTGGCTCGCTTCAAGTTGCGGACGTCCCACTACCGATACGGTCATGGGTAAATGGCGCACATCCGTTTCACTTCGCGTACCTGTTACTACTACTTCATTAATCGCATAACTTCTTGCTACCTTTGTGCTGTCCTTGCAGGTTTGTGCTTGTAGGCTTACCGCACTCATCAGGCAGCCTGTAAAGAATGCAAGTACAAATCTCTCTTTTTTCATCTTGAAATAACTCTTTAATTTTATAATAGTTCCCGATTGCAAATATAGGGATCGTTACTGATAGAAACCGTAGATAAATTACGGTTGTAAATACCATAATTACTGATTAACGTATTCTAACTTACGTGTTATTCACTATCCAGGACTTGAACTCGGATGCTTTATTCTTACTGATATAGATACGTTCGGGAGTTTCTACATCCAATGTTACCAGCAAACGGTTATCAAACCAGATAGTTATATCCGTCACACTATTCCTTGCCAGGATAAATTGCTTATTCGCCCGGATAAAATCTGCCGGATTCAGAGAAGCCATTATCTGTTCCAGTGTTTTGGAGTATGGATACACATTCCCGTCTTTCAAGTAGATACAGGTATTTTTATCCGCTGTATAAAAGCATGAAACTTCTTTCAGGTCAATAGGTAACAGCTTATCTTTATATGGAATTAATAACTTGTCTTTATATTTAGGAGTCGGCACCAGTTGAGTCAATTTGGATAAGTAGTGAATCACATCCTGGCGCGTCAGTTTTTTGTATTTATCCAGCGCCTGTTTTACATCTTCCACCTTGACAGGTTTTAGCAAATAATCAATGCTATTCACCTTGAAAGCTTCTATGGCGTATCTGTCATAAGCCGTCGTGAAAATAATAGGAGTTTCCAACTCCATTTTATCAAAAATGGTAAATGCCGAACCGTCCGATAAATGAATATCCATAAATATCAAATCCGGTGCAGGATTCGATTGCAGCCAATGAATGGTTTGAGTTACGCTTTCTGTATTACCGGCTATTTGAATATCATAAGAGACTTCGCCAAGAATATCCACCAGATTCTCATAAGCGGCAGTCTCGTCTTCTACAATCAACACTCTCATATCTTTATGCAATTTTGATATCAGTTCTGTTTATTTAAAGGAAGATATACTCTGAATGTATTTTCATCACATTCTATCCGTATTTGCCTGTTCATCAACAAGGTAAAACGGCTTTCCAGATTTCTCAACCCTGTTCCGTTCGTATCAGGCGGAGATAGTTTAGGATAAATGGGATTACTCACCACCAGTTCTTTTTGCTCGTTCAGCCTGATAGTAATTTCCATTTTATGTTCACTGTCTATCCTATTATGAACAGTCACATTCTCTACCAACGGAAGCAGTGAAAGCACAGGCAACGTCAGTTCATCCTGCATAGTCTCATCCACTTGGATCGAGAAAACCAGTTTATTGGCAAAGCGTACTTCCATCACATAACGGAAAGATTGAATAAATTCCAGTTCTTCCCTCAAAGTAACCAGTCCTCTCTTATCACTTTGAAGAATATAACGGAAGATATCGGACAATTCATGCACATACATCAGTGTTTTTTCATCATCCTTCTTCCGAATAAGCGATTGCACTCCATTCAAGGAGTTAAAGAAAAAATGTGGATTGATCTGATTAGCCAATGCATCACATCGGCTTTGCAGATTCTCTATACGCAAACGTTCTATCTCACGTTCTTTTTCACGCTGCGTGGAGTATAACATGGAAATATGCCCGATCAACGTACACAGAGAACACAGAATAAAGAATTGGGAGATCAATGTACTACCCAGAAAATCAGTACGGATACCATAAGAGTGAATCCAATAGGAAATAGACGCGAAGCCTGCATAGGCAGCCAATGAATATAAGAAGTTATGGCCAAAACGTTCCTTAAACTGCGCTGTCGACAGTTGTCGCAAATTATAACGTAACAACAAACAAATCAGTCCCCAGAAGAAAAAGAAACGATAAACAAAATACCAATAAAATCCCGTACAACTTACTCCCTCCAGAAATTTTATATCCCAAGGTAGACAGGCTATATTAGGGTATATGATAAAGACAGCACTAATCAGACCGACCAGTGGCAGTTTACGACTTATATAAGTATCAAATGAGAGCATAAAACATTTCTTCTTTTCTACAAAGAAAGATAATTTTTTTGAGACTTGATAGCACCAAAGAATCAAAACGAAAAAATAAGGTATAAAGACGAAACCACGCAAAGAGTATTAAAATTCCGAATAAATTTGGTGGTTATAAAAACAATGCCCAAATTTGCACCCCCGAAAATAAAGACAGGAATATAAAAATCCTCATCGGAGGGCATTATAATCAATAATTATAGTGCCGGATAAGATGAATGGTGAGAATCATTCATCCTGTCCGGCACTTTTTTTATGCCATATCTATAGCTTCTACTAAATTGATGAAAGAATAAATTGGATGAAAGAGTTAGATTTGACACAGGGCAGCGTCCCTAAAGTACTATTACAATTTGCGGTTCCATTCCTGATAGCCAACGTGCTCCAGGCCCTTTACGGAGGTGCCGACCTTTTTGTTGTGGGACAATATGATGACTCCGCAAGCGTAGCGGCCGTAGCCATTGGTAGCCAAGTAATGCAAACCATTACAGGTATTATCTTGGGCATTACCACCGGAACAACCGTACTGATTGCCATTGCAACCGGAGCGAAAGACGACCGGCAAGTAGCGTCTACAATCGGTTCTTCCGTTTGGTTGTTTTCAATTATCGGCATCGTACTTACTCTGGTCATGGTATTGTTCCATGACCGAATTTCCAGCTTGATGCACACTCCGGCAGAAGCTATGGAAGACACGAAAAGTTACATTCTGGTTTGCTCGGTCGGTATACTGTTTATTGTAGGCTATAATGTCGTGTGTGGTATCCTGCGCGGACTGGGTGATTCGAAAACACCACTCTATTTTGTGGGACTGGCCTGTATAATCAATATTGTCCTTGACTTTATATTAGTGGGAGCTTTTCATCTCGGTCCTACCGGGGCAGCCATTGCTACTGTAACGGCACAAGGTGTCAGCTTTACGATAGCACTCTGGTTTTTATACCGACGCGGATTTCATTTCGAATTTACACGACGGGATATCCGATTGAATAGAGTTTTATCTAAAAGAGTCCTGACCTTGGGCGCCCCCATAGCATTGCAGGATGCATTGATCAATGTTTCATTCCTGATAATCACTGTGATTGTAAATCAGATGGGAGTCATTGCATCAGCTTCTCTGGGTGTGGTTGAGAAAATTATTGTTTTTGCCATGTTGCCTCCTATGGCTATATCATCGGCTGTAGCTACAATGACAGCACAAAATTACGGTGCAGGACTTATACAGAGAATGAATAAGTGCCTACTTTCCGGAATAGGATTTGCTCTTATTTTTGGCCTATCGGTCTGCCTGTATTCGCAATTCCTGCCGGAAACGCTCACAGCATTCTTCACTAAAGATCCTGCGGTGGTGGCAATGGCAGCAGAATATCTACGGGGATACAGCATAGACTGTGTTGTGGTCAGTTTCGTTTTTTGTATCAATTCTTATTTCAGTGGACAGGGGAATTCACTATTCCCTATGATTCACAGTCTGATAGCGACCTTCCTGTTTCGTATTCCGTTATCTTACTGGTTCAGCCAGATAGACAGTTCTTCACTGTTTATCATGGGCTTCGCTCCACCCATTTCCACAGTAGTTTCCTTATTTATATGTATCTGGTATCTGAGATATACACGAAAAAGAAATTACTAAAACACAATTTCCCTACTTTTAGGTATTGCTTCCCTTACTCAAGAACCGTAACTTTGGCAAAAAATAAAAGTAGCCTATGGACCCCGGAAGAAAATGTGAGGAACAGCAAAAAGAGAGAATTTATCAAAGTATAAGTTCTCTCTTTTTTTTGAATGAATTTGAATATTGTTCTTTTTTGCCAGATCGTATTAATTCCAATAATTCCCAAATAAAAATGAAAAAGAAATATGAATTTAAGAGTGTAGTAGCTGAGACACTGCTGATACCTCTTTACATGAGAGCCAAAGAGAGTCGCCGGAAAGATGCCATTTTGCGTGATCGGCAAGCCGAACAACTGGTAGAAAGTATCGAATATGACTACTCCAAATTTGATGGTGCCAAATTGAGTGCCATAGGATGTGTCGTACGTGGATTATACTTTGATAATGCTATCCGACGCTTCATTGCCACACGAAGGAATCCAATTGTAGTAAATGTAGGTTGCGGACTGGATACCCGCTATCAACGTATTGAAGAACATGACAAAGCCATATTTTACGAAATGGATTTGCCCGAAGTAATCGACTTGCGACGCGATTTACTACCGGAACCTGCGGGCGATCATTACATAGCCGGCTCTTTGTTAGAAACCCAATGGATGGATGATCTCCGTAAAAAGCATCCCGAAGGAGAGTTTATCATTGTTATCGAAGGCGTACTGATGTATTTCTATGAAAAGCAGGTACGGCAATTACTCACCCGATTGGCCGACCGATTCAGTGGTGGCGAAGTATGGTTCGATGTATGCGGGCCTATGATGGCAAACTCCAAGTATATAAAACCCGACTCACTCCGGGGACACGAAGCTCAAATCCGCTCCGGCCTGAAAGACGGGCATGAAGTGGAAAACTGGGAACCACGCCTGCAACTTATTGACCAGGCACTCTACCAGAAATTCTTCCCAAAAAGATGGGGATTAGGAGGAAGGCTAATGGGATTATTCCCTGGTATTTGCAAAAAGTTCAGTTCGTTGTTAGGGTACAAAATTAAATAACTACATCCTGTATTCGTTCGGGGTCATCCCCACCACCTTTTTAAACAGACGGCTTAAATGATGCGGATACTTGAAGCCCAGTTCATAGGCAACTTCGCTGACAGTCTTATTCTCATCATAAAGCCGTTCTTTTGCCTTCTCTATCACAAAAAGCTGAATGGATTCCTGAGCTGATTTACCTGTTTCTTTCTTTATCAAATCTCCGAAATAATTAGGAGAAAGATGCAATCGGTCTGCGGCATATTGCACGGATGGCAAACCGACAGTTTGCGGTTGGTCTGATTCAAAGTAATCACTGAGCAGATTTTCAAAACGCACCAGAATATCTTTATTTATGTTTTCACGCGTAATAAACTGACGATCATAGAAACGCTGGCAATGATTCAGCAAAAGCTCAATCGTAGAGGCAATAATATCTTTGCTATGCTTATCTATGGCACGCTCCAATTCTTCTTGTATTTCAATGAAACAATTAAAGATAATCTGCCGTTCACGCTCGGACATGTGCAAAGCCTCATTGGCTTCATACGAGAAAAAGCTGTAATCTTTCATTTTACGTCCCAATGAAGTACCCCGTAGCAAATCGGGATGAAAAGCCAACACCCACCCTTGAGGATTCAGTGTTTCTCCGTCATCATCAATTCCTGCCACTTGTCCAGGAGCCACAAATACCAGCGTGCCTTCCTGGTAATCGTACGTGCTGCGTCCATAAGACAATTCCCCACACTTGAGCTGTTTCAGAAAAACACAATAAAAGCCAAAATTCTTACGTCCATGCTTTAAAGACTTCAATGTTGAGAAGTCGACCACACTAACAAGCGGATGCAATGTCTCCACTCCCATTGCCATATTATACTCCTGAACAGTATTCAATTTTACGATTGTACCCATAATCTGATAATTTAATCTGATGACAAAAATAACAGTTTTCTTTCAGCATTCCATCACTTGTATTGCAAAATCTGTAATATTGGTATAAGAAACTGTAACCTGTGTATACAGTTCATTATCAAGTATTCAATCAAGATCTTAAACCTGTAATAATGGTGCATAAAGCAGTAATCTGTCTATTTACAAACTTCATCTCACCACTTACCTTTGCAACATCAAAAACAATAAAAAAATCAAGAGTTATGAAATACAGAGAATTAGGAAAGAACGGACTTAAAATTTCCGCATTGGGTTTAGGTTGCATGGGTATGAGCCACGGTTATGGTGCTGCCGCTGATAAGAAAGAAATGATCGGCCTTATTCATCAAGCTATAGAACAAGGAATCACCTTTTTTGATACCGCTGAAGTATATGGTCCATACACCAATGAGGAATTAGTAGGTGAAGCCTTAGAACCTTATCGGAAAGATGTAGTCATTGCTACCAAATGTGGTATTCAGATGATCGACGGTAAACAAGTTGTCATTGGTAAACCGGAAGTAATACGGAGTTCTATTGAAGGTTCCCTCAAGCGTCTGCGGACAGATCATATAGATCTGTACTATCTGCACCGCGTAGACCCGAATGTTCCTATAGAAGAAGTGGCAGAAACCATGAAAGAATTAAAACAAGAAGGCAAAATTCTACATTGGGGACTATCAGAAGCTGGTGTACAGACCATCCGCCGGGCACACCAGGTCTATCCGCTGACTGCCATTCAAAGCGAATACTCTATGTGGTGGCGCGAACCGGAAAAAGAATTATTGCCCACTCTCGAAGAACTAGGCATCGGTTTCGTTCCTTTCAGCCCTCTGGGTAAAGGTTTCCTGACGGGAAACATCAGCAGAGACACACAATTCGGTAAAGACGATTTCCGCAGTATCGTTCCACGCTTCACTGCCGAGAATCTGAATGCCAATCAGGTTATAGTTGACTTTGTGAGAAAGCTGGCGGAAGAGAAAAATGCAACACCTGCACAGATTGCATTGGCCTGGGTACTCGCTGTAAAACCCTGGATCGCTCCCATTCCAGGAACCACCAAACTGAAACGCTTGGAAGAGAATATACAAAGTATCAATGTGGAAATAAGCCCGGAAGAGTTGACCTGGATCAATGATATGCTTAATTCTATTCCAGTGTCAGGAGACCGCTATCCGGCAGAGTTAGCAAAAAGAGTAGGCAAATAACCAAAGGGCTTAAAATAATACAATAATCTGCAATGTCCGGGGATATTAAGGAAGTAAAGTGTTTTAATATAAAATCCAATAAAGAGAAAGTTATTATGCAGAAAGTAAAATTAAATAATGGCATCGAAATGCCAATTCTTGGTTTCGGCGTATATCAGATCGAAGATCAAGCCTTGTGTGAACAATGTGTATATGACGCTATTGAAACAGGTTACCGTTCTATAGATACGGCTGCCGCTTATGGTAATGAAGAAGCTGTAAGAAGAGCCATCAAACGCAGTGGTGTCCCCCGCGAAGACTTGTTTATCACTACCAAACTCTGGATATCAGATGCCGGTTATGACAAAGCAAAGAAAGCCTTCGAAGCATCCATGAAACGTTTGCAACTCGATTATCTGGACCTGTACCTTATTCATCAGCCATTCAATGACTATTACGGTGCTTGGCGTGCTATGGAAGAATTATACAAGGAAGGCAGTATTCGTTCCATCGGCGTCAGCAACTTTATGCCCGACCGCTTGGTAGATCTGATCCTTCATAATGAAATCACACCTGCCGTCAATCAGGTAGAAACTAATCCTTTCTATCAACAAATCGAAGCAGAGGCATTCATGCAAGAGAAAGGCGTTCAGATAGAATCATGGGCTCCATTTGCCGAAGGAAAAAACAATATGTTCCAGAATGAAACATTGGCAGCCATTGCAAGCAAATATGGTAAATCCATAGCACAAGTCGTATTGCGATGGTTGATACAAAGAAATATTGTCGTTATCCCGAAATCCATCCGCAAAGAACGAATTATTGAAAACTTCAATGTATTCGATTTTGAACTGACGAAAGAAGATATGGAAAAGATTGCGGCACTGGATACCAATACCAGTTGCTTCTTCTCGCATCGTGATCCGAAGATGGTAGAGTGGCTGAGTGGACTACACTAAAACAGTCCAAGCCCGGATATATTTCAATAAGATTAGTTGCATACGATCGGCATATTAGTTACTTTTGTAGAGTGTTTTATAAATCAGAAAGATATGAATAGAATAGATATACAAAATAGCTCTTATGCCGATTGTCCTATCCGAATGATACTATCACGAATCAGTGATAAATGGTCGATACTGACGCTCTTCACACTAACGCAGGCACCCGTCATGCGGTTCAATGAACTGCAAAAGACAATACCTGACATATCACAAAAGATGCTGACAGTTACTCTACGCACATTAGAAGAAGACGGACTTGTGAAAAGAAAAATCTATGCACAAGTCCCTCCTAAAGTGGAATACTCGCTGACAGATAGAGCCATGTCGTTATTGCCCCATATAAACTCCTTAATTTCATGGGCACAAGAAAATATGAATGATATATTAGATGACAGAAAATCTTATAGGAAAGCGTAATTACATCGCTTTCCAGAACTTCTGGAAGTCTTTGTAACGTCCATAACAAACCAGTTCATCACCAGCTTGTACCTGATCATTTTCAGGCAATTCATTCATCACATCATGTTCGGTAAATGAAATACCCAGACAGTTTTTCAAAGTCTTGGCACGCTTTAAAGCCAATAACTTCAAGCCGAATTCCTTATCCAGATTCAATTCATTAGCATAATATCCTATCATCTTCTCCGGCACAGCGAACTTCACCACATAGTAATCCGTATCTACCCGGAAGGTTTCCATATTGGAGCCAAACTCTAACAAATGCACCAAACCACGGGCTGCATCTTCCTCCGGAGTAAGAATCCGTTCCAAACCAAAAGCCTCAAGTACGGAACGATGTACATTATCAATGGCCCGCGCATAAATGTGAGCCACTTTTCGTTGTTTCAACAAAGCCACCACGCGAATAGAAGCACCAAAATTCTCGCCAATAGCCACGATTACCACATCCACACCACTCAAGGGGAGAGCGGCAAGTGCCTGTTCATCTGTTGCATCCAACACAAAAGCCGTAGCAATCTTTTCTTTGATACTGTCTACGCGACTTGCACTCACATCCGCCCCAATTACTTCGTGTCCCAACACCGATAATTCTTCGGCAAGCATGTGCCCGTAATTTCCTAAACCGATAATAATATACTTCATAATTTCTGTTTTTACTACTTACTACTAATTTATAATGATCTGCCCACTCGGATACTGATATTTCGTATGTTTCTTTTGCTTGATGATACCCAACATCAGAGTAATCAGTCCCACACGTCCGATGAACATCAGAAAAGCAACAAGCAATTTACTGTTATCCCCCAAAGTCGGAGTAAGATTCAGACTGGAACCTACCGTACTCAACGCCGACACACACTCAAACAGAAGTGCCATGACAGATGCCTGAGGTTCCCAAATTGTCAGAATAAACACAAATACAAACAAAACACTGATAGACATCACTACCGTCGCATTGGAACGGCGAATGGAATCGTAAGACAGTTCACGGCCAAATACCTCCACTCGCTCCGTACCGCGCAACACAGCAACCAGATTCAATACAACTACTGCAAACGCATTCACCTTGATACCACCCGCCGTGGACTGTGCAGCACCGCCCACCCACATCAGGAAGATATAAACCAATACACTCTGTACTCCCAGCGAAGCCAAGTCCACGCTTGTAAACCCGGCAGTACGCGGACAAGTCGCATTAAAGAACGCCTGTGTCCATTTATCAGCGACGGACATACCGGCAAAAGCATGATTCCACTCAAAAACAGCGATAAGCACCGTACCAAACACCAATAGCAGGAAAGTCATAATCAGAACAATCCGTGTATTCAGATTATACAGATGATAAAAACGATGCCTGTCCCACTCCCACGTATGCAAAAATTTCCAGATGCGGCGCAAATGATGGAGTACTATATCTTTGAAATTCACCAATATCGGGAAGCCTATACCTCCCAGAATAATCAACAGGGATATATAGATTAGGAACGGATTATGCCCTGTCATCACCAGCGGATTGCCTAGATTTCCGGGCAACGTGGAAAAACCGGCATTACAGAATGCGGAAATAGCATGAAAGGCCGAGAACGCCACTTCTTCCTCAAACGTCATCCCCATCGTACCGTGAATGTCGCTCCAGATGGCAAGCATACCAATACCTTCAATAGCCAACGTGAATCCCAATATGTACAGCAAAGTGGAAAGTAACGAATTCAACGAATTGGAACTGACCATATCACGAACCACCAACTGATTATAAAAGGATGTATTCCCCATAAAGAACATCGCAAAGAAACTGGTCAGTGTCATTACCCCTAGGCCGCCAATCTGTATCAGCAGGATAATCACCACAAAACCGGGCGTAGTAAAAGTAGACGCTACATCCACCGAAGTCAAACCCGTAACACAAACCGCACTGGTAGAGATAAACAGCGAGTCCACCCACGAAATACCGCTCACCGTACATCGGGGCAACATTAGCAAACCTGTTCCAATAAGGATGATTATCAGAAAACTACCAGCCAGAATCAAAGAAGGATTCGTTCGCCGTCCCAACACCCTGACCAAGCCATTGGATAAATTAAGGAAAGAGAAGATCAACAGAAGCACTATATGATAGGGCTTTCCATTCAATATTTCCCAAAAATGCAGAATAGCTCCCTCCTCTTCCGGTCGATGAAAAATAACAGGGATAAGGGTAAGGTAAAGCAAGGCAATCAATATCCACGTCAATTTCTTAAAAGTACGCTTTGTGTCCCTGTATTCCAATAACAGGCGCAAAGTGACTTCGGACAGGAAAACACCCCATACAAACCGATAGAGTGTTTGCAGTTGAGAAGCCTCGTGTTCGGAAATAGTAAAGCCGTGTTCATATACCACTCCCATAATTAACAGAATAGAAGCCAGGTAGGCTATATAAGTCACCCCTCCAAGAATGATCCGAGTGTACGGATGAATCCATTTATTCTGATACAACAAGAATTTATGATAAATCTTCATGTAGACATCAAATTAAATATCGGGCAAACATAAACAAAACAATGCGTATAGACAAAAAACAAAAGAAAAAAGAAATTGTTTTAAAAATAATAGTTACATTTGGCCTCGTAAAAATTTTAATAGAAGTAACCACTATGAGCAACAAGACAAAAAGATATTTCCTCCCGGAAGAGGAAATACCACATTATTGGTACAATATACAGGCAGATATGGTGAACAAACCGATGCCTCCGCTTCATCCCGGTACCAAACAACCACTGAAAGCCGAAGATTTATATCCTATCTTTGCACAGGAACTGTGCAAACAGGAACTGAATCAAACCGATAAGTGGATCGAGATTCCCGAAGAAGTACGCGAAATGTACAAATATTATCGTAGTACTCCACTGGTTCGTGCTTATGGACTGGAAAAAGCATTAGGTACTCCGGCACATATCTATTTCAAGAATGAGAGTGTAAGTCCGATGGGATCGCACAAGCTGAATTCTGCCATTCCCCAAGCTTATTATTGCAAGAAAGAAGGAGTTACCAACGTTACCACTGAAACCGGTGCCGGACAATGGGGAGCTTCGCTGGCTTACGCTGCCCGTCTGTTTGGACTGGAAGCTGCCGTTTACCAAGTGAAAATCAGTTATGAGCAAAAACCTTACCGCCGCAGCATCATGCAGACGTTCGGCGCACAGGTTACACCGTCTCCGTCTATGTCTACCCGTGCAGGAAAAGATATTCTGACGGCTCACCCCAACTACCAGGGTTCATTGGGAACCGCTATTTCAGAAGCCATCGAACTGGCTCAGACTACACCGAATTGTAAATATACATTAGGCTCTGTATTGAGCCATGTAGTTCTGCACCAGACTGTAATCGGTCTGGAAGCCGAAAAACAGATGGAAATGGCAGGAGAATATCCTGATATGGTGATTGCTTGTTTTGGTGGTGGTTCCAATTTCGGTGGTATCGCATTCCCATTCATGCGCCACAAGATCCTGGAAGGTAAGCAAACACGCTTCATTGCTGCCGAACCGGCTTCTTGCCCGAAACTGACACGCGGTAAATTCCAATATGATTTCGGTGACGAAGCAGGATACACTCCATTACTGCCTATGTACACGCTGGGACATAACTTTGCTCCCGCTAATATTCATGCAGGTGGATTGCGTTACCACGGTGCAGGCGTCATCGTTTCTCAACTATTGAAAGACGGTCTGATGGAAGCTGTAGACATCAAACAACTGGAATCATTCGAAGCCGGCTGTTTATTTGCCCAAGCTGAAGGTATCATTCCCGCACCGGAATCTTGCCACGCTATTGCTGCCGCCATCCGCGAAGCAAACAAATGCAAGGAAACAGGTGAAGAGAAAGTAATCCTGTTCAACCTCTCCGGTCACGGATTGATTGACATGGCCTCATACGATAAATATCTCTCCGGTGACCTCGTAAACTACGAACTGACCGATCAGGATATTCAGAAGAATCTGGATGAAATAGGCAGTCTGGCATAAGGATACCTCATACATATCAATAAATGTTTGCCAGGCTGACGAGCGGCTCATAGAGTTTTTCAATATCCTGCGCATCCAATTCAATATCAACCTGGTCCCCCGGAATCAACCGTATTCCGGGGGGCTTTGCGTCTTTACCATCCCGGTGTACATTGATAATGGTACAGTTTTCAGGCAAAGAAAGTTCGTCTACAAGTTTGCCATCCATATATGAACCCGTCATCACCTCTATGGATAGTTTATACCTTGTCTGTTCCTGGAAAGCAGGAGTATTGATCATATCCTCATAAAGCGTCACGTTGAAAGGTCTTATCTGAAGAAGTTCCGTAAAATAATAAGTCAATCCACCCACTACCACCGATGGGTAGAACACCTCAAAATGTCCTGTTATCTCGGTAATCAATACAATAGCTGTCAAAGGGGTACGTATCACAGCCACCAAGAAGGCAGACATTGAAATCAGCATTACATAACTGACATTCTCCGGCTCAATAACCCCATATTCCACTCCCAACAGACCAACAATCTGCCCCAGTAATCCACCGGTGACCAGTGTAGGAATAAAACTTCCACCCGGCAAACCGGATGAAACGCAGATAACGGAAAAACCGAAATGCAACAGCATCATTGCCGTTACCCACATAATTGGTGCATGGCTGCCGGATTGCGCCTGCTCCAAAAGAAACTGTTCTCCCCCACCCGTCAGGTTGACCTGCATAAAGGAAATAATATAAGCGACCAGCAACAGATAGAACATCTTCATATATACCGAAGATTTTACCGTTGCATACACCCGTTTGAAAGAGACCATCATCATGGAATATAATTTTCCGCAAACAGAAATAATCACTGCAAGCAACAGGAAGTACTTCACCTGGATTCCAAAAGAAAAACCGGGCTCGGCCACTTGTATCAAATGATAAGAATTTACCGGAAAAACCATGCTTGCCACCGCACCGGCCACTACACCGGCCAGCAAGGTAGTAATAGCGGTTTTGGGAGCATCAAAACGTTCGATGGATTCGATGACAAGCAATGAAGAAGCCAGCGGCGCCGCAAACGCAGCCGCAAGGCCGGCACCGGCACCGGCAGCAAGCAATTGCTTTCGTTCACCACGTAGAATACGTGTCCAGCGTGCCACAAGGCATCCCACATACGAACCTATTTGTACGGAAGGCCCTTCACGTCCCAGCGATAATCCGGCCGAAACCGAAAGAATTCCACCGAAAAACTTAGAAACCAACTCTATGAAAGGATGCTTATAAGTAATGCGCCCGTTGATGGCAGCACGTGTTTGAGGAATACCTCCTCCGGTGATAAGCGGCATTTTCATCACCAGCCAGGATACGAATATCAGTACCGCCCAAAAGAAAAGAAAAAGAGGAATATGCCAGTACCACTCCGGACGGGAAGCAAAAAACTCACTTCGCAAGTTAAAGAAATAATATAGGCAGTAATGATAGGGAACAGCCACCAACCCCGTCAGCAATCCTACGAAGATGCTGACGAAATACAGGCGGGCATCAACCAGTTTCAGTTTCACAACATACCACTTCCTCAGTTTTCTAAAGTTTTTGAACCTTTGAAACATTCCTCAGAGTTTTCTTTTATTAATTTGAGTATCTACAACAAATTAACCCTGTTGAAGTTTCCACACTTTGCGTTTTTTACTTTTTCCCCATCATATTCAATCGCAGGATAGCGTGCACCATAAAATAACGTCCCAATACATTGTAATCCGCATCACGTATGGCAGTAGCCGAGATGGTGCGTACCATTGAAATCTCCTGGCGAAGAATATCATAAAACTTGAAACGCAGTAGCAGTTGTTTCTTTTTCAAGAAAGCTTTCGACAGTTGGCAGTTCCATATCAGGTTCTTCCGCCCGCTGCTGTCGTATCCATATCCGGTACGAAGAAAATATGTGAGATCACTGCTACACTCGAAGCCCCAGGGGAGATAATACTGCAAGTCTCCTCCAAGTTGATAGTCGAACGTTTCCGTGCGCATATCTTTCACGTTATTATACGAATTATTATACAGCACTTCTCCACGCGCACTCAGTTCGAGTTGCCGGGTACGAAAAGTAAATTGCAGGCGTTCACGCGCTGTGAGGTGCTTCACGGAACTCTTCATCGGCTCTTCTTTGTTCTGAGTAGTATATCCGTTCTGATTTCTATATTGCAAATAGGAATAGGTACGAAACAGCCAGTTGCGGTTCTTGAAAGGCCCGCTCAATGAAAGTGCACCTGATGCCCGCCAGTTACCATTCAAATTAACAGGCATGGTGGTTCTGCCTCCCGTTTCGCTGTCGTAAGTCACCTGGTTCGTTACACTGTTGAGCACATTCTCCACAAAAAGAGAGACCACCATGTTGCGCTGATGTTTCACATTATACGAATTATAATTCAGTGTAAACGTATTGGTATATGAAGGTTTCAAAGAAGGATTACCGATGCGGATATTCAATGGATTCGTCATGTCGGCAACCGGTTGTAGGTCACGAACACTCGGCTGTCGTCCTTTTCCTCTATAAATTGCCTGCAACTGTGTACGCTTGGAAAACTTATAACGGAAATTCAGCGTCGGTGAAAAGTTCAAAACCGTTTTACTCATTTGATGTTTGGAAACATCATCCAGAAAAGAACGGCTATCCAGTTTCTGGGGTTCCAGATCGACACCTATATTGTAGTTGTACTTTTTCCGGGAAGTACGGACAGCCATATTGAAAAGATGGGTGCTGTATTGGCTCTCAAAACTATTACTGGCCAGAGAATCGTAATCGGCAACAAAATCTTCCATTGCCTCATCCCAGTTATAGACAAAGCGGTCCGAATTAGTTACCCGGTATTGATAGCTGTAACGAAACTGAAGAAAATAACGGTTAGGCAACGGCTCCACATACACCAGTTGCAGACGATAATTATATCCATCACCTTCATCATCCACACGCTGGTTGACTACTTTCTCTGTATCATTCTTAAAATAATGTGTAGTAGAAAAGTTTTTCCTGTCGGCAGAAGAAGTATTCGTTCCATAATCCACTTTCAAAGCCAGATTCCGTCCTTTACGACTGAACTTACGGTTGACTTGCAACATAAAGGTCAGATTATACTGGGAATTATCGTAAAGATTAGAAGCCGTTCTTTCATTCAGAAGTGTTTCGTCCGACCAACTCTGTTGATATCCACTATTCCTCCTGTCACTTGCCACATAGCGATATTGCGGACGAAACACCAGATTGGTGACTGAATCAATTTTCCATTCCAGATAAGCATTCGCCGTCAGGTTGTGGTTCTTCATGTGATTGCTGTTAGTGCTGTGGCTTATCGATTTATCCTGTTTCAGGAAATTATCCACCGTAGTACTGTTATCCTCCGAACGGTCGGTCCCCGTATATTGCACATTGGAGCGAAGCTTCACTCTGTCCCAGTCATGAGTGAAGTTCATGCCTAAAGAATGTGAGGTGACCAGTCCCACCCTATTCAGAATATTTCCACTGGCAGCCGACGACTCCCGTTGCAACTCCGAGAAGCCTTGATTGTTAGTGTTATTCAGATTACCGATAATAGTAAGTTGAGAATTATCCCGGAAGCGGTTCAGGGTATTGGCAAGTTCATACCTCCCTTTATTACCCGTACCTGCCATGAAATTATCCATCCATCCTTTCTTCATGTCCTTTTTCACCCCCAAGTCAAGTATCATTTCCTCATCCCCGTCATCAATTCCGGTCAGACGTGCCAAATCGGATTTACGTTCATAAGCTCTCAGCTTCTCCACCATTTCCACCGGCAGATTTTTCAAGGCAGCTTTCGGATCGTCCGCAAAGAACTCTTTGCCGTCTACCAATATCTTCTTAACTTCCTTGCCATGAATCAACAGCTTTCCATCACCATCTATCTCTCCACCGGGCAATTGTTTTACAAGATCTTCGAGCATAGAACCTTCGGGGGTACGATAGGGAGAGGCATTGAAGACCGTGGTATCCTGTTCGGTAACTGCCAGAGGAGCTTTACCCACCACTACCGTTTCGCCCAACAAAATGCCATCGGAAAATAGTGCAATATCACCCAAGTTCTGCGAAGTACCTCTGAATGAAGAGGGAATAGATTTAGAAAAAGTGGTATAGCCAATGAAAGAAATCTCTAAAAGCAATTTCTTGTCTTTGGGCCAGACAATCGGCATCCTGAATTTACCGTCGTCCGTAGTGGCTACACCTGCCAGAAAAGTACTGTCCGGCAAAGTCAATAAACGTACCGCCGCATACCCCACCGGCTGCTTCGTATCCTTATCAACAACACGTCCGGCAAAGCTTCCTTTGCCGGACTGTGCATTAACAGTCATACCTGACCACAACAAAACAACATAGATTAAGATGTTTCGGAAAGTCAAATATGTATGCCTGCCATGATCCATTCGTGTTTATCAAGTAGTTTAATGAAAAATGTTATTTATTATTTGAAGCTGGTCTTGCATGAGCCGGCCGTTTTCCCTGACCATGTTTCTGACCTTTTCTTCTGTCAAATTCCTTTCTGAATTTATTCGCATTGCTTTTTTCTGTCTGATAAATTTTTGCAATCTGCTTGGGAGACAGAATCTTGCGGAATTCATTATAATATTTCTCGCGAATATCCAGTATCTTACGACTTTGCGCAAACTGATCCTTGATCTGCTTTTCTATTTCCGCATCTGTCAGTACAGGTTTGGTAGCCGGGGTTGCTTCCGCATTATTGTTCCTGGGCCTTTCCCTGCGGTTCATCATCCGACATTCGCTTAAATCTTTCAGATATTTTTCGTAAACCGGAGTGAACTTGGCAGCTGTTGCATCATCCAGCATCAGTGTCGTCACCATCTGATTGGCTTGTCTTTGAATCATTTGTTCAGGTGTAGGACGTTGCTTATTGGTTTTGTTATCCTTGTTCTGAGCAGAAATTGTCTGGCTGCCAATCAGGAGCGCAGCCAAAATTACATAAATAAACTTAGTCTTCATAATCTTCTTGTTTTTAATTAATACCTAATTTAAAAATATGTCATTCTCAGAGAAGTTGACGAGCTCTTCCAACTCCTCATCCGACAGTTCGTGAATCCATTTATCAACCGGATCGCTGCTACTTCTTTCTATAGCCAACATATCCGAAGTTCCTGCAGGTGTATCTTCCGTCCGGAGATAAGACGGAACAAACAATACCCCTGCCAGTATTGCAGCTGCCGCTATGGCAGTAGAGAACATTATCTGTAAACGATGTTTCCGGCGTTGCCCGCCGCAAGTACGTTCCATCACCTTCTGCTGCATATCCTCAAAAAAATTATCAGGAGTGCGGTAAGGTGTCTTTTTACCGATATCGTCAAAATCAAATTCTTTATTCATCGTCCTATCTGTTTAAGATGTATTCTTTTATTTTTTCTTTCGCATAGTGATAATTCACTTTGAGAGTATCGACCTTACTATCCAGTATACGGCTGATTTCTTCATAATCGAGCTCATCGTAATAGCGTAGGTTGAATATTAGCCGTTGTTTTTCGGGCAAACTCAGTATGGCTTCCTGAAACTTGACCGCCAGTTCATTTTCGTAATCAATGTAATCGGAAGCCTTCAGTTTACCTATCAGTTCCTCTTGCACTTCCTCGGCAGGAATTGCTTCTTCATCCTTTCGTGTATTCAGCAAGCGCAAACTTTCATTGGTTGCAATCCTGTATATCCAGGTGCTCAGCGAGCTTTCACCACGAAACTGGTCCAAATTACGGTACACCCGGATAAAGACTTCCTGAAGAACATCTTCTGCATCCTCGTGCGACACAACCAAACGCCGTATATAATTATATATAGGTACCTGGAAGTTATCCATCAGCATCTTAAACCCTTTCTTCGGGTCGGAAGCATATACCTGCCGGATCTTATCCTCGTTTATCATCAATTCAGTTTCTTAGCTTTATTAGGTTAGAAACAGAAAGAAGGATGAAGTTAAATCAGGAAGTTCACATTTTGCATTTATTAAATAAGTGGTTAAAAATAAAGTTTCTTATCTTTGCCGGCAACTCTCCCGTTTCAGATTAATTAAAAAAGAAGGATATCGATATGGAATGTAAAATCAGAAAATGGAAAATAGACGATGCCGCCGAACTTGCAGCAACCCTAAATAACAAAAACATTCAGGACAACCTTCGGGACGGTCTGCCTTATCCCTACACTGAAGACGATGCAAAATATTATATCAATGAAATGCTGAAGGCCGATAAGAACAGTATTTTCGCCTTCGCCATCACCGCTGATGACAAAGTAGTGGGAAGTATTGGTGTGTTTCGCAAAGACAACATCCACTCGCTGACTGCCGAAATAGGCTATTATATAGCAGAACCTTTTTGGGGCAAAGGCTTGGGAACCTGCGCTATCAAACAGACCTGCCAGTATGTTTTTAGTAACACTGATATCCTCCGTATTTTTGCAGAGCCGTTTAGCTATAATATCGCTTCCTGCCGGATTCTTGAAAAAAGCGGATTCAAAGATGAAGGAACACTCAGAAGTAATGCAGTTAAGAACGGACAGATTCTGGATATGAAGATGTATTCACTCCTCAAGACTGATAACGAAAGGACATAAAAAAAGGCTATCTATCCCAGACAGCCAATCTTTTGTTAACCTTAAATCTAATACTATGAAAAACACATTGCAAAGATACGGACTTTGAGGATATCTCCAAATTTTCAGGGTGATCTACAACATATTACAACATGTTTTAATAGACACTATATTTTCGTTAACTATTAAGGATTCGTTGTGTTAATAATTAACATATCCAATCTTTGACTGATGCAATATTGATAAGTGTAGTAATAATCTATTGCTAACACTGTATCTTCTTTCTCTGCATTATCTGTCCGATTATATTAACCTCTGCATTTTCTGATTTGTTTCATTGCTTGAAACTCATAGTTTCATGCCGAGAAACCAAGAGTTTCATGCTTTGAAACTGACAGTTTCACACCGAGAAACCAACAGTTTCAAGCGGTGAAACTACAGACGAGGAGGAACAACGAAAAAGAAGAGGTATAATGAAACAATCCTTCCATATTATTGGATATATGCAAAAGAACTGTTAAATTCGCAAATAGAACAATTGCACTTTTTCTTTTTGCGTTGTTTATAGCATAGAGACCCGAACTATTAATTAAGAAATAAGATTGATGCTGAAAAGACTTATCTTCTGCCTGTGGATATTGTTACCCTTCTCTTTGTTTGCGCAAAACGAAGAGGAAAGTTCTACCGCACACGATAGCCTTAGTACCGAAAAGCATCAGGGGGCCTTCATGAAGGCTATAAAGAAGTTCCTCAACTTCAATGATTTCGACACAACTTATATAAGCCCCAACCGATACAACTATGCCTTGATGCTCGATCATTTCACAAACTACGAATATTACTCCGTAGGTACCGCCGCCCCCGAGCCCCAACGGCTCCGCTTCACCCCCAACCCTCGCAACAAGATAGGGGCTTACTTTGGTTGGCGCTGGATATTTTTAGGATGGTCAGTAGATATGGACGGGCTCCTTGGAAAGAAAAGTGGGAAAAACAGAGGGACAGAATTTGACCTCAGCCTTTACAGTTCCAAGTTAGGGGTGGATATTTTCTACCGACGCACAGGTAACGATTACAAGATACATAAAGTAACAGGCTTTTCCGACCGTGTTCCTTCTAATTATTCGGAAGACTTCAACGGTCTGAAAGTAAATATGAAAGGATTCAACTTATACTATATCTTCAACAACCGGCATTTCTCTTATCCGGCAGCTTTCAGCCAGTCCACCAACCAACGTCGGAATGCAGGTACACTCACAGCCGGCCTTTCCGTATCTACGCATAATTTGAAGTTTGATTATGCCAAGCTACCCGAAATCATTCAAGAAACAATGAACCCCGGAATGAAGGTTAGACATATAAAATATACCAATATCAGCCTCAACTTCGGATATGCCTATAACTGGGTATTTGCCCGTAACTGCCTGGCATGCCTGTCGCTCAGTCCGGCTGTTGCTTATAAGACGTCGCGCATAGAGAAAGACACAGAAGAGCCCAGCGACTGGTACAAGAACTTCAATATTGATTTTATATTACGGGCGGGTGTGGTATACAATAACAGCAAATATTTTGTAGGTACTTCCTTTCTGGGCAGGACGTATGATTATTACCGGGATAACTTCTCCCTGAACAATGGATTCGGGACGTTGCAAATATATGCCGGATTCAATTTCTATCTGAAGAAAGAGCACCGGAAGAAAAAATAATCTATCCGCAAATTACCAGAACTTATTATGTTCTGCGCTATATTCAAATCCGGCTGACTGCAACAGTCCTACAATCGTCTCTTTATTGACATTCATATCATCACAGAGTTCATCCAATGAAGAATAACAGTCACGCAATTTCGTATTGATGAAGCTGAAAAGCATCATCGGGTCTTTAGGTAATTCCATCTTTCTACTAATACTTATTGATTCCGGCTGCAAAATTACAATTATCCGGACTATCTTATTCCTCCTGATGATCTATTTTCTCTATCTTTAACGCTACTTTCTCTATAATTCTACTGAGTTCTTCCTCCAATGGAATAACGTTGAAGTCCTCCCAGAAATGTTCATCATACTTAAACTCTTCATCTGCAAGTACGGTACGGGGAGGCAATCTTTCAGCTCGGGAGAAGCGGGTTACATTCTCCGTATCCACCAGACAGGTCACCATCTCGAACCAAGTATGCAAAGTAGGGTTGCTAAAGAAAAAACGTTTCCGCTTCATCTTGAAGTAAAGGTCGCCACGGATATGATGGATATAATAAGTACCTTTCCACGGTTTATACGAAATAGTATATACCACCTTCTGTGTCGTCAGATTTATCTTTGGCGCCTGTCTGACAACAAAGATCCGTGTAGCCTCCTTGATGTACTTGGGATTTATCTCAATGCGGGCCTGCACCAAAGCACTGTTCTCAGAGTCAATATACAACGCCCCACAATAAAGAGGCGACCTAACACTCCGCTTCTGCTCAAAATAAACCACATTGACGCAACGGTCATCTATGAATGTAATGTCACCGGAGGTATACATATACGGATTATCTTCCGCATCAACCGACAGAAAATCCGGCAGGTCTTTCATTATATCCAACTGCAAACAAGCCTGGATACCGGCTCTGATCTTAGCAACCAGACTGTCTGTACTCTCCCGGTTATCAATCTTACTCATCTTTAGCAGCTTCACCTGATCGGATACGTTCATCTCCGGCAAAGAAGATTTATAAACTTTGAAAACAGCTTCCGTCAAGCTCTGGAATTTATTTTTCAACTGCACCCCCTCCCGATAGAACGTAGTCAGATAAGCGGGATTCAATGAATAGTTTTCCCCGCGCTGATTTACCATTTCACGCAATAGTTTCTTGGGTTCCACCAACCGTATCAACACTTCTTGCAAAGGAACAATTTTAGGTTCCAGGCTCAACACATTGTCCCGGCCAATCAGCGTAGATGCTTCAATGCTTTGTGCAACATATCCTAAATGGGAAAAAGAAAGCTTGCCATTTTTCAGGGAGTCAGGCAGATTAAGCCTGAACTCCCCGTTCTTATTTGTAATATTACCTATTGAAGTTCCTTGAAGAATGACCGACGCACTCACAACGGGATCACCCGTTTCTTTATCCCGCAAAAGACCGGTAATGGTGAAATAGGCTGGCAAAGGTGTCTCTTCCGAGACTTTCCGCTTCCGTACGACCTTCTCCGCAGGAGGCAGAATCAAGATATGATTTCCTATCACTTTCAGTTCTAATGTCCGGTCGCCTACAATTTCATAGATGGCTTGCCGGACCGTACAGTTTTTCTTTCTTGTCCTAACTTCAATGTCATTATTCACCACCTTACTGTCATATACGAAAAGATAACCGGATTGTTCCGACACTTTGCTCAACAGGGAATATACCGTTCCTTTCGTCCCGGGTAACCGGATGATACGTTCCAACACATCTCCTCCGTCCGCCCTCATATCACAGGTAATGAGAAGCAGGCTCAGAAAAATTATGAAGAAACGATGAAGTTTCATGATTTATATAGTTAAGTTATCATTCGGATAAAATCAGTTTATCACCTTCACGTGAACATTTCAAACTCAGCGCCCAGCAAATAAGTTCCGCTACCGTTTCTGGGGAATTATTCTCAAATTCAATGGTCAGCTTCCGTTTACTCAGAACCGGTGATGCCGTCTGTATCTGCAAAGCGGAAGCCTCGGCATTCACCACTCGCAGAATATCTTCCAGGCATTCGTCCTTGAAGCGTATATTCTTTGTATATTGTCTGAACTCATCGGAATCTCCTGTCTCACTCAGTTGTAACTGCCGCGCCTGCAAGGTAACGGTTTCCCCGGCATTTACCAGTACACTTTGTCCACCTTGCTTCAGCGAGACCTTCACTCTGCCCCGCTGCACGGAGAGCCGGAAAGAGTCATCTCCATGACTACGGACATTGAAAGCTGTACCCAACACTTCTATCTGTACCTTTTCCGTTTCAATCAGAAAAGTTTGTTCATGTTTCTTTGCTACATCAAAGAAAGCTTCTCCCTGTAAGTTCACTTCCCGCTTGTCCGTAGCAAAATGTTCGGGATACTTCAGCGTGCTCTCCTGTGCCAAATATACTACAGAACCGTCTTCGAGTGTGGTAACCAACATGGATGCTTCACGATTTTCTTGCGTCACCAGATTGAGGCTTTCGATCTCTCCTCCCGGAACAAACCACAACGCAGATGCCAGATAGACGAAACCGGCAATTACGGCAGCCGCCAATGTTCCCCATTTCAAGAGAAGTTTGCGACGCACTACCCCTTCCCGCCCTGCTCCTGTGAGCAGGTTATCTTCATCCAAACGGGCATACAACCGTTCCCATGCCTCATCCGTCTTCGTCCTATTTTTATTCACTTCAATCATTTCGTAAGGATATAATTATCAATTTCATTTCGTAAGGTTCGCAGCGCTTTCGTCATTTCAGCCTCTACCGTCTTGACGGACAGAGATAATGAAGAAGCTATCTCCGCATATTTCTTTCCCTCCATGCGATGCATTTCAAATATCCGGAGCCGGCGCACGGGTAATTTATCAAGAGTATGACGGATCAGTCCTTGTAACTCTTCATACTCCAACTGCCGGTGAGGATCAGAATCCTGTTCCGTGGCATTACCCGCCAATACATATTCGCGATACCGTTCCTTGACTTCCTTATGCTCGCAAAACTGGAGTGCTGCATTTCGTACAGCTTTATATAAATAGCTTTTTACGGACTGGAATATCTGCAAATGTTCCCGGTCCTTCCAAAACACGTAGAACAATTCTTCCACAATTTCCTCGGCAGCTTCCATCTCTCCCGTAATACCTGTGGCATACCAGCAAAGAGGGGAATAGTAACGACGGAAGATTTCCTCAAACGCCTTTATATCGCCCTCTCTTATTTTAGCCAGTATGAACAGCTCATTCAGCATACTCCGGAATTATTGTTGGTCTCCAAATATAAGAAAACTATCTGAAATCTAACGGGATTGCTTTTTCAATTTACTCACAGCATGTTCCAAAGACTCTGTAGGTTCAATAATATTGTATGTCTTCCAGAAATCCTCATTCCAATATTCGTCTACCAAATCATAGAACACTTGTTTTTCTTTGAAAGCCTTTTTGCTAGGAATGGCTGCAAAGTCGCTCTTTCTATCTGTTACCACCATTTCGGAAAATACGGTATAGCTGGAAGAGAATAAACGCTTTTTCCAATCGCACTTGAAACGTATTTCATTCCGTATGTAATTCAGATAAGTTTTTCCATTCTGTTCCTTATACGTCACCAGATAGGAGACTTCCTGTGGTCTGAAACGTAATCCGAGAGGCTTCTTATGAAGAATAGCTTCCACCGCCTTCACCCTGTTTTGCATATCCAGAGAGAATTCCGCACGGGTGAATGCCAGTTTCTCAAAATCAATATAGAGTTTTCCGTAAAACAATGCATACATCAGGCTGACTCTGGGACGAAAACTGACTACATATTGCATACGATTATCCAGATTCACAGGTTCCTCAATATGAAAATCATAATAATTCAGATTTTCCATGCTCAACAATGCATCTCCGTTCTTCACAATATCCAGATAAATAGAAAGATTAGGTCCGCCCACCACTTTTACTGCCAGTGTATCACTGGTTTTCGGGCTCAGCAGGCGACGTCCTTTTTGTAGTTGCACTCTATCGTTCGATGGTTCCCGGTCACTGTACGCAGTCTTAGACACATCTATCACAGCCTCCGATACACTGATATAGCGTCGCCTTTTCTGTACTGTCTCCCGATAAAATGCAGTCAGCAAATTCTTATCAACCGAATAGTTCACCGGAATTTTTTTAATCGCCTCTTCCACAAGCCCCCGGGCGTTATTGCCAAAGACAACAATCTCACTCAGTAGATTAGGAGCCGGCAGCATCCAGATAGTGAGATCAGATACATCTTCCTTATCCTTCAGAGAAACTTGAGAATTCAAATACCCAATATGTGAAACCTCCAATCCCAGAATAGTCTCCGTGCCCTTTATCTTCAGAGAGAACACACCATCCGCATTCGTAACGGTTCCGATGTTCGTACCGGGAACAGACACATTCACATTCTCCAGTTTTCTCTTATTATCCTTATTTTTCACTATTCCTGTAATAGTGAAATAGTTCCCGGCTTCTTCCTGTGCCCATAAAGGTGAAATACCCAACAGCAAAAATGCCATCAACCACCCAACTGCAATATTAGCTAACTTTTTCATCTTCGTATGATTTTAAAGGTGAACAATTCTCGTTTTCTACTACTAAGATCGCTCAGAAATGAAAAACCCTATCGGTTTTGGAAGAAAAAGTGAGGAAAATGTTTCCGGCTTAAAATATTTCGAACAGTTATTTTGTCGTCTGGTTTATTATAAAAGAATACAAAAAGGGGAAATAAGTAACTGTTAATGTGAACCTTGATATCTTTCTATTGTTCTCATGCGATTAATAAACAAACTATTCACCTTACAAAACATTTAACAGCTATGAGAACTATTCATCTGATAGTTATTCATTGCTCCGCAACGAAGGAGAATGAAACATTAACGGAAATTGAATTGGAAAAGTCGCACCGCCAACGTGGACTAAATGGTATCGGTTATCATTATTACATTCGGAGAGACGGAAATATTAAGAGTACACGTTCTGTTCGAAAACCCGGAGCTCATGCCCAAGGGCATAATCTTGACAGCATCGCTATATGTTACGAAGGTGGTCTTAACCGGCACGGACTTCCCAAAGATACACGCACTCAATGGCAAAAGCACTCCATGATTGTTTTACTCAAAACGCTCCTTATTGATTATCCGGACTGTCATATTTGCGGGCATCGTGATTTACCTCAAATTATGGATAACCATTCATTAATAGAACCGGAATCATGGCTGGAAGAATGTCCTTGCTTCGACGCAGCGACTGAATATCATTGCTTACGCTATAGCAATGGCTAGAAGAAACCTAAAGCAAAAAAAGAGTCGTAAATCATTGATTTACGACTCTTTTTTTTAATATGACAGTCTATTTACTTCACTTCCTCAAAATCAACAGTATCTCTGTATGAGCAACTTGCGTACACGTGTTGCAATTATATCGCAAATCCGAAAATAAGCATCCATAAGCAACCACAACTCTTGACTGCAAAAGTATATAATTTTTCGATAAAAATCGTGATATAAACGCATAATAATCAAAAGTATGGCACGAATTTAACAGAATCTCCGGTTTTATCCTTACCTTTGTATATGATATTGGGGTAATGTGCCCAAACAACAATAAGGAACGATGCAGATACATAACAATACATTGATAGCGGAATGCTCAGCTTACGATTTCAAGGAAATGTTGGAACGTAAGAAAGTGAAGTCATGGCTCAAATCCGTGTCGGCTTTTGCCAATGCAGAAGGTGGCAGTCTGTTCTATGGAGTGAATGATGACGGAGTGATTGTTGGTTTGGAGAACCCACAATCTGATGCTGACTTTATCAGTGAAACCATCAAGGCGAGACTTGACCCTGTTCCGGAAGTACAACTTATTCCGATAGAACACGAAGGACACTCTTTGCTTGAAGTGAAAGTAAAGGCTGGAACGCTTACACCTTATTACTATTATCAGGACGGAACACGTACCGCATATATACGGGTTGGCAATGAAAGCGTGGAGTGTAATTCACAACAACTTCTTTCGTTGGTATTGAAAGGTACACACATGACATGGGATTCTCTTCCTACACAAGTGGATGCCAGCAAGCACTCTTTTATTATTCTCGCCAATACTTTCCGTGAGCAAACCCATCAGGAATGGAATGACAAGTATCTGGAATCATTCGGTCTGGTTACTCCTGACGGTAAACTGACCAATGCCGGATTATTGTTCGTGGATAATTGCACAGTATTCCAATCGCGTATCTTCTGCACCCGTTGGACCGGACTTTATAAAGATGATGCCATCAGTTCTGTAGAGCATCGGGATAACCTCGTATTGCTCTTGAAATACGGCATGGACTTCATCAAGAACTACACCATGAGTGGATGGGTGAAGATGCCCAACTATCGTCTGAATCTCCCCGACTATTCCGACCGTGCCATCTTTGAAGGGTTGGTAAACCATCTTATCCATAGAGATTATACCGTAATGGGCGGTGAAGTACATATTGACATTTATGATGACCGCGTAGAACTGGTATCACCGGGCGCTATGCTTGACGGCACACAAATTCAAGACCGTGACATATACAAAGTACCATCCATGCGCCGTAATCCTGTTATTGCAGATATGTTCACACAGTTGGATTATATGGAGAAACGTGGCTCCGGCTTACGCAAAATGCGGGAACTTACGGAGAAGCTACCCAATTTCCTGCAAGGAAAAGAACCTCAATATCAAACGGAAGCAACTTCTTTCTACACGACTTTCTATAATTTGAACTGGAGTGAGAACGGCAGAATACCAGTTGAGGAAGTGGCTAACAGAGTAAATAGTACCCTCGAAAAGTACCCTGTAAACGAAGAAAGTTCGGATGGAAAGTACCCTGTAAACGAAAATAGTACCCTCGAAAAATACCCTGTAAAACGAAATGTCAACAAACCTGTTGGTAGAACGGCTCAACGTATTATAGATATGGTTATATCTAACCCAATGATAACTCGTGAGAAAATGGCAAATGAATTGGGTATCTCTTTGGATGGTGTCAAGAAACAGATAAAGAACCTTCGAGATAGAGGCATTCTCATCCATGAAGGTTCTGACAAGGCTGGTTATTGGCGTATAATTGTTAAACCATAAGCCGAGCAATAAACCTATGGGAACATCTTTCATTCCACTTTGTGCAATAATTGCCGTCTTGATTATCGCCTTTTTGTTTGCTTCCTTACCGCAGATAAACCATAAAACGCGATACAGAGTACTTTATGCAATAGCCATCATCATGCTATTTGCCGTTATTCCTATCAGTGAGTATATGTCTGAGAATACCAAAAATCCAAACAGCAATTATCTGCTTGTACTAATATTCGATATTGCAGTAGGTTATTTCTGTATGTACATTGCCGCATTGCTGAAATTCAATGTCCTTAAACGAAAGAATCAAACATTGGAAAATGCCTTGACCGAAAAGCAACAAGAAAATGTAGCAATTCTATTGGAACATCAGAATGAAAAGCAGCAAGCACTTCAGCAAAGAGAACTTGAATGGTTAGCAGATAAAATCACGATGTTCACTGAGGAAGAGCAGAAAGCTATTCTTGCCAGTGCTTGCGCATTTGCAGAACACGGTTTGATAATCACTCCCTCAATAACCATTCAGCTAAAAGATACATGTAGTCAGCAAGATCTTATGTATTTTGTTTGTTCTACTTTTTTCAACATGGGCAAGAAGCGTAGTGATATTGTAAGTTTTTTATCCCAGACCTTTCCGCTTTACTTTCCTGCCGGAGAAAGTGTATTGGCTAAAAAGATGCCAGGAGTTGAAAAGCTAAAGGAAATGAGAGAGAAGGAAAATAAATCTAAGTAGGGATATTCAGTAAATGTCCCTAAAAATAAAATGGTATATGAATATGATAGATTCTAATCATCCCATATGTGTAAAGTATCAATAGATACGCTACACTTTTTCTTTTCGTAGGCAAATCTTAATCCGTATCTTCGTAGCATGAAAGAAGATATACGGAAAATACGAATGCGCCAAAAATGGCTTGAACTATACGCCGAAACGGATTCTGTGACAAAAACTGCCCTTCGGTGCGGGATTGCCCGTTCCACGTTATACCGTTGGATAAATCGCGAGAAAGAACAAGGCAAGTCGGAATTGTCCGATAAGTCTAAACGTCCATCAAGACTTGCCAATATGAAGATAACACCTGAAATTGAAACCATTATCCTTAATCTGCGTGAGACGAGAAGATGGGGGGCGCAACGGATTGCCAACTATCTGCTTAGGAAGAGAATAAAGCTCTCAGCCATGACGGTGTGGCGTGTGTTGAAAAAGCATCAGGTCAAAGCTGTTGTGAAACAGCGTAAAAAGTCAGACTATATCCGATATAGTAAAGAAGTTCCCGGGGAAAGGGTTCAGCTGGATGTAATGAAAGTACGAAACGGAGCATACCAGTTCACGGCCATAGATGATTGTACCCGTTTGAGAACCATTCGTATATATCCCAATAAAAAAGCGGAAAGTACAATTCATTTTTTAGGAGAGATACTGAACACCTTTCCTTTTCCCGTTCAGCGGATACAAACTGATTGGGGAACAGAATTTTTCAATTATGACTTCCAATATGAACTGCATGACCATTTTATCAAATTCAGACCAATCAAACCAAGGACTCCGCATCTGAATGGCAAAGTCGAAAGGTCTCAGCAGACCGATAAGACAGAGTTTTGGAATCTTATAGATTTGTCGGACAAGACACTTGATTTGAATATGATGGCTATGGAATGGCAGGAGTTCTACAATAAGCAACGACCACATTCCTCACTGAACGGCAAGACTCCGATGCAAAAATTCAAGTCTGTCGAGCACCTTGTTCCGATCCAGCCCGATGTGAGTGAAAAATTCTGGGAGTCAAACGAAGAAATTCTTCCACGTAATTACAAGTATCTTAAATTCATAAAACATCGAAATAAGAAAACTGTTATTCGATAATCCGTGGAGAATCAAAATATATCGCAGATTATTTTACGTTTTTAAACTCATCGGTCGGGGAACGGCCAGCGCCAAGGGGCGGGACTACCCGTCCCGACGAGCGTAAAAATCCAGTAAGCTAATGTAGCGAATCTGTTGTTATAGCACATTTTGTAAACGGTATAAGTCTGCATAAACATTAGGGCTGGATGCTCACGCTGATAACACCTAGCATAATAAACACTTGCCTTTGTTGAGTGTTCTGTCCTTTCAATGATGTTCCTCTATTTGTTCTCTTGTCATAATCCAATGTTTTATCCCATGTAAATAAAATCGTCTTGACTATAAGTTTTGTTGAAAATAATCCATCTACCTCCTCTGTTACTGTGCATGAATATATGATATGGCATTATCACAAATAACCACACAAGTGTCAACAAGACCGTAACGATAGCCTTGTTTACAATCTTTCCAACGGAGTTGATATGTGCAAAAATCTTTTTCATCAGAATAATGTGTAAATGAATGGTGCTATTGCAGTATCTGCAAAGATTACGAATAGCCCAATTATCAACAGCAACAGAATGATTGGTGCAAGCCACCATTTCCGTTGTGAGTATATGTATATAAATAGTTCCTTTATTAAATCCATATCACTTCTTTATCAAATTATTACCTATTACCAAAGCATCCAAACCAGAGTTTAAGTAAGTCCTAATTGCATCTTCCGGAGTGCATACTATAGGTTCACCCATGACATTGAAACTTGTGTTCAGTAACATCGGGCATTCTGTTTTTTCATAGAATGCTTCAAGCAATTTATATAGCTTGTTATTATATTCTCTATGTAGAATCTGAGTTCTTGCACTCATATCTTCATGAGTAACTGCATCAAATCCCTTTTTCTTCATTGTGTAGGTGAACATCATGTGTTCGCTTTCTGTTCCGTGTAGTTCCATTATCTCATCTGCATACTTATCCAGTACTACAGGTGCAAACGGACGGAACTCTTCACGAAATTTAATCTTGGAGTTGATCTTGTCTTTCATCTCTGTATTCCTCGGATCTGCAAGAATGCTTCTGTTACCCAAAGCTCGTGGTCCAAACTCCATTCTGCCTTGGTACCAACCGACGACTTTTCCTTCATGCAACAGTTCTGTTACTTTGTCACACAATTCTGCATCTTTAAGATGCTTGTATATCAATTCGTTATATTCAATTGCTGCCACGATACGATTATCATCATACTCAGGACCTATGAATGAAGTATCCTCAATCTTACCATTCATCAATGATGAGCAAACTAATGCTGCACCAATAGCACATCCAGAATCATCAGGAGCATAAGGCACATATATATTGTCAAACAAGTGAGTCTTTAGTAATACACCATTGGCAGCACAATTCATAGCGCAACCACCTGAGATACATAGATTTGTCTTACCCACTATGTTCTTTACAGTAACTGCTAACTTACAGAAAATCTCTTCCGTAATTAACTGTATTGCCAAAGCAAGGTTCTTGTGAGATATGGTAATTTCTTCTCCAACATTTCGTTTACTGAGACCAAATAACCTTTCCCACTTCTTGTCATTGACCATCTTATCGGAATACATGAAAGAGAAGTACTTTGTATTGAGCACAATACCTCCATCCTCATGAATCTCTGCAAGATTATCCTTGATTATACTGACAAAGCGATTTGTTTCTTCCGAATTCTTGTTGCCGTATGGTGCTAATCCCATGACCTTGTATTCATCAGAGTTCACTTTGAATCCCAAAAAATACGTAAAGGCAGAATACAATAGTCCTATGGAGTTTGGATAAATTTGCTGTTGAATCAAAGTAATTTTATCGTTAGACACACTATAAATAGATGTTGTAGAATCCTCACCAACCGCATCCAATACCAGTATTGCAGCATCCTGATATGGTGATAGGAAATATGCGTTAGCTGCATGTGCGAGATGATGATCAACAAATCGAATGTCAGCCTTAACACGACTATAGACTTCTTTCAATTCTTTCTTTATGGTCTTTCGCATATTCAGTCGTTCTTTGAGCCATATAGGAACAGACTTCAAGAAACGATCATAACTTTTGGGAGCATAAACAATACTATCCTTAATGATGCGTTCGAACTTCCTGAATGGTTTCTCGTAGAAAGTAATAATATCCACATCATCTAATGATATTCCTGCGTATTCCATACAAAACTGAATAGCCAAAATCGGGAACCTGTTATCATGTTTCTTTCTGCTGAAACGTTCCTCCAACGCTCCAGCTACGATTTTTCCATTCACTATTAGTGCAGCAGACGAATCATGATAATATGCAGTTATTCCCAATACGACCATCAGAACTTCATATAAAAGAAATTTATACTTGGATTATTTGCCAATAAGATGTCAAGCACAAAAATTATACTTGTTATTGGAACTTCTTTCAAAATATAGCGATCCGAATCCTTGTGTCTGAATATGATATCCTTGGTAGAACTTCTGTCAGCAAACCATAATGCACACAAAGAAACAAATACTCCAACCACAATAGAATTGTCTATAGGTTGATATTCCGTAACCTTTATAAGACGAAACACAAAATCTTCAATCTCATTAACATCAAACAATTGCCATAGAAGGGTGCAAACCAGAAAGACGAAAGCCCCATAGTATCTATTGCCCTTGATATTAAGGTTTCGTTCCGTTATTAAAAGTATCGCATGAGTTATTCCCCATACGATAAACGGGATAGACAAGTCATGCCATATTGCACTAATAACAAAAACCAATAAGATATTCAATATCCATTGCCTTGCTGATATTCTGTTGCCACCTAAAGGGATGTAAATGTAATCTCTCAACCAAGTTCCTAATGTGATATTCCATCTCTTCCAGAAATCTCGAAATGTCCTGCTACAATATGGTGAATTAAAGTTCTCTGGAAGATCTATACCTAACAATTTACCAAATGCAACGGCAAAAATAGAATACGCATAGAAATCAAAGAAGAAAGCCACTCCATAACATAAGATGCTGCATACCTCATTCAATCCATCATAGTCGTCATTGCATAGGATATATAATCTGTCTGCAATGACAAATTTATAGAAACACGCAAAGATGCACATCTTGATTGGAAGATAAAGTTTCTTCAATGTAGGTTTCTTCTTCCCTCTCAGTTGTCTAACAAAATCATCGGCTCTATCAATCGGGCCTGCAAATATCTTTGGAAAGAAGAATAAGTAACAGAGAATTTCCAAAGCCGTATAATTCTTGTAATCACGATATTGGTTTATAATCAAAGATATTGCAGAAAATGCAAATACAGAATAACCCAAAGGAAGGATCAATCCCAACGGACTCTTCAACGTAAAGAATGCCGAAACGAGAACAGCGATATCAGTAATTACCACAGCTTTACTCAGGCTCTTTCCTATGAATTTGGAAGATAACACGATGATAACAGACATAACAAGAAACATCAAGACATACATCTTGACGAAGCAAGTCAATACACCAACACTTGACAACCATATTAATATCTGATATAGTTTTGTCATTTTTTTAGCTTTATATGGTAAATGCCATCATTGATGCCGAAGACACCTGCAAACCATAGATCATCATCAGAAATGCCAAAAGCAGGATCCCACTCATCACCGAGAGTATGTGTTATCTGTCGGCTTTGCTTCTGTTCCATGTCATAGATAAACAAATCCCAATTTGTATCCTTGTTTCCTGCATAAGCAATGTACTTCCCGGAAGGTGATACCGCAATATCCCAAATATCGTATGGATGCTTTAATACAACGCATTTCTTGCCTGTTGCTACGTCATAGCTTTTAATCACAAAGTGGCTATCTTGTGTTTCTTTCTGAATATAATAGATATGTCGATCATCATTCGAGAATACTGGTCGCCAACATTCTACACCATCTTCAAATTGCGTTTGTCTGCCTGTTGCGATATCATACAGTACAATGCTGGGAGTCGTGTGTTCCATTGTCCAGGAAGGAAAGGCTATCTTTGTCGCCGATTTATTGACACATGGAATAGCTCCCTTTGCTGGTTTCTTGTTAATAGCAACTTGATGTCCTTTAAAAAAGTCATAGAGAATAACATCTGTATTCAAAGACTCTTGTTCACCCTCTGTAAACACAAGGTATCTACCATCATTTGAAATCATAGGATGTACCAGTTCGCTAACACCTCGCCACAATTCCTCACGATAACCATTGTTCATATTCAATCTATTTATGGTATAATAGTGTTCTGTTTGAGACTGATACACCATAGTACCATCGGCATGAATCGTTGGATATCGCTCATGGTAATTACCCTCACTCAAATAGTCATACCCACCACTTATCGAGCTTAACTCTTTGACAATCCTCTCTGCTATAAGCTGGTGTCCAACTACATTCATGTGCTCATCATGTGTAAAGAATGGAAATGAGTTGGATTGCCTGAACTCTGTTGTCAAATCATAAAGTTCCACTCTAAGAGCATTCGCTATCGATTGGCATAATTTATTTGGAATAGAAAGATCAATCTCTTCTTTGCTTATATTGTACTCATCCAAAACCTCCTTCAACAATTCTGGCGAAATCTGTTCTTTTGAAGGAATAAAGATAAGTACCAACTTACCACCAATAGATTCAACTTCTTTTTTGAATTCAGAGATACTTTCCTTGAAAGCCCTCTTGTCGGCTTCCTTGTAATCAGACGTTTGTTTGAAAAAGATATTGTTGTCGATATTATCTTCCTTGTTAGGAAAGAATGGTTCCGTCCATCTGCCCAATGGCAACTCATCGCTATTGGCTATGTTATATTCGAAGTAGCGATATAGTGCCGACCACTCCATGATGTAATCCTGTAAGGATGGCTGATGTTCTCTGATATTCATAAAGTCGTTAAAAGCTCCTATCTGGAGGAACACAACTTTGGGAGACAACTTTTTGCCTTTGTCTTTGAAATAATTCAACTCATCATAAAGACCAGCCCCACTTATACCAGCATTAACTATGACTTTATCGGGGAAGTCTTTGTAAATCAAAGAGCTGAACAACTGATTGTATTCTACCTGAGCACCTTGTGTATATGAATCTCCGATAAACAGCCAATCACATTTTTCAATCTTCTGATCCTGTGAGGATAAATCATCAACCCTATATCCTTGACAATTTGTCTTGTATCGTGTTATAAATTCAGGGTCATTGAACTGTTGGTCGAGATAAGGTTTATTGAAATAGTATTTCCCATGCAGTTCATACAGGTTCGGTATCTCTTTATATGCATACACCATCGTGAAAATCACCTCTGCATGAAAGAGTATGCTCGCAATAGCTGCAAGGTTGAATGCCCAAACTTTCAACCTCAAACTACGAACTCTCGAAATGGCTAAACCAATGCTCACGATAGTTATAGGCAATAAAAAAGCAATGACCATACTCTGGTAGTATTGCCATAAAACTATTGGATTCCACAATAGCAGTAGCACCAATAGGAGGTTTATTACTTTCAGTCGCTTTCGAGTCATTCTACATTAAAGATGAAATCTGTGACTTAATCTGATTCTCAAATGCTGTTTTCTCAATGCATTCCAGTTTGGATGTGGTTTTCAGTACTTTTAAGTTAGAGACATTGGGCCATGCCATAATATCTAACAGAGGATCTAATGTTGAGAGATGCAGTGTGGCAAACTTATTTCTGTTAAATTCTAACCAGCAGATGCCTTCTGCCTTTCTCGCTGTATATAGAGCTATTCTACAGGTTTGTATGTTCGGAGTGATATTGAACACATTACATGCTATATAATACATGAGCGACAAACAGGTGTAGGCATAATCCCGTTGAACATCACCTTGTGTCTTTGCGCGAATAGATAGCTTACCCGTTGTCTTCAGAGTTGCTTTTTTCATTGGCATCTTCAACGAAGGATCTTCAGTCAGCTCTATGCTTACGTCAATACTCTTAGTCGCCTGATTGTATTTGTAATCCAACTCAATGATGAAAGGCACTATCAATGTATTAGAGAATGAGTGAAAGGCATCATCAACTATATGACTCTCGCCATCAATGATTTCTTGTTGCGCTCTTACACTCGCATCATATACCTTCTTGAAAGAAGCATTGGCTCTATCTGCTTGAGCTTTTTCAATAAGATTGAACAACTTCAGAATCTCATCCCATGCGTCCATACGTTGTTTCTTCACGCTCTCTAAGTTTGCCTTCACAAACTCAGATTCACTAACAGAAGAACTTTTGGGATTGTGAGCCAAATTTCTTGCTTCACTCATAACAAGCTCTTTTATTTCGTTGTCCGTAGGTTTCTTTATATCCAATGTCTTCCACTGGTATGTGCCTTGTGGTTTTACGTTCTGTTGAACAGAATACGATGAAACCAAACGTAATTTACTCTTCTTTTGTATTACAGTATAAGCATCCTGTACATCCTCATACATCTTGAGCATAATGTTGGTCATTTTCTGCTCTGTGGCCTTATGGGTAGAGCTTCGTTTTGCTGTTGACTCGCTTATATCGCCATAGACGGTAAAAAGGTATTCACCATCAGGAGTCAAACACAAGGTTACTCTTCCAGACTTGTAAGAGCTTGATACAGTGTATGTTTCCGAAAGTGAAACGATTGACTTTGGCGGTTTTGAATATATTCTGATTTTTCCCATTATTGTATCGCTTTTAATCCTTCGTATGGTTTTATTGATGTTGTGAACAATCCACAACACATTTCTTTCTTTTTACATTCTTGGCAGATGTCAGGATAGTCGTTCTTCCAATCTGATATGCTCCTTTGGGCGAAATCATGGAAACTATCGGGCAAGAGGCACAACGGTATGTTGTATATACACACATTGTAGCGCCATTCATCCAGAAAATTCAGTGCATTCAATAGATGTGCAATATAATCCTTCGGCTCAACCCAAATATTTTTAGAGTTCTTGATGGCATATCCTGTATATTCCATACCCATGAATGCTATCCATGCAACAAAGGGTAGATTCTTGTGGATAAATTCTGCCATAGGCAAGAACCTTCTGTAGTTAAGCTTATTCATTACTATTCTCAGTTCAATACACGCTCCTACAGATGCCAAGTTGTACAGTCCTATTATGGTTTCCTCAAAAGCACCCTTTACTCCTGCAATTATATCATGATCCTTATAAAAATCGGAATGTAAAGGTATGCCGAAGATGATACGTCCTTCACCAACTTCCATTAAGGTAGATGTGTAATCTGCATCTCTGAAATTGCGACCATTGCTAAGAATGTGAATATCGGTGTCAGGAAGTTGCTCACGAATATACATTATGAGAGAGATTAGCTTTTCGCCTAATAAAGTTGGCTCACCTCCTGTAATACCTATTATGGGTAAATCCTTGGGAGCGTTTTGTATGCGTAACAGGTTTTCTTCGTACAACCAATCAATGTCATCAACATTTATCGGTGGTTGACAGCACATCAAACAATGATTGTTACATTGTTCCGTACAGAACAAAGTATTGTCGTTAGATAATATGTCTAATGGTCTTTGTTTCATACCAACCAACTTTTGAATATCGGCATCACCTCATCATGACGCGTTACTATTAATTCTATAATGTACTCGATGATGGCCTTGTTCTTCCTGCATAACCATGAGTTTGGTCTGTAACCATACGTATCACCTTGGGTAGAATAGTTACGTACAGGATCAGCACCACAATACATTCGTATTGGACAATCAGAGCAACCTGCTATCGTCTCGTTACACCAAATCTTTCCCAATTCTCTTGCCTTCTGACCATAGACAATATCTTCATATTTGTCATCCACACTTCCCAAGCGGAAAGTGTAATCATTGAATTCTGCCAGCATACGTGACTCATCCGATGCATACACATAGCCATCATAATTATATACAAGGACAGAGTTTATGATGCCTGCCGGTGATTGCAAGTCAACAAAACCTGTACAGAAAGGTGTTAACATCTTTCGAAGAATAATAGCAGCAAACTCCTCAATGAAAAACTTTCCGTTAAGGTTAAGCTCTATAATGTGATTAAGGGCTTTCTTGTAGAAATCAATGAACTTGTCTGTATATACGTCCCAATCGGAATTATCTCTTGCAAGTCCGTAAGGATTTAATGCTCTTAGAAAGATGCTGTTGAAGCCTAATCTGTCGTATTCATCAACTATTTCATTTGGGTGAAGAACACCTTCTTCCGATGCAGTCATCAAAGCAGAGACTTGGTCATACCCTAATAATTCTCTTGCCTTTGTTATGCCGGCAACAACCTTCTCATAACTATCTTTCTTGCCTCTGTTTCTATTATGTAGCCATTCAGGACCATCAAGAGATGTAGAAATCAACACATGGTAGGTTTGACAAATATCCATTATCTCCTCTGTCAGATTTATGCTATTCGTACAGAGAACGTAATCTATCTTCCTTTTCTCAGTCTTGTTTGTTTCTTCTGCGCATTCTATGCCATATCTAATCAGCTTGGGCTCCAATGTAGGTTCTCCACCTTGAAACTCCATTGTAAGAAATGGAGAGCGAGACTTAAACATCAATTCCACAGCTTTGCCCATTGTATGAAAGCTCATAGAACAATGTTTGCTTACCTCATCTTGACTTGATGCTTGACAATATACACAATTCTGATTGCAACGAAGGGTTAGGACGAATATATGGAGTGCGGTAAAGTTGTCCAAAAAACCTTTCTTCTCCCTAAGTCTAGCGGCATAGACATTCATCAACGGGGAGAAATAATTGTTTGTTACAAAGAAATTGGCATAAAGGCTTTTGAATAACTCTTCTTCAATAGCTTCCTTGTTCGCTAAACGGCATGCGGTACCAATCGGAACGACAATCATGTCCCCTAATTCATTTATCAAAACCTCTTTATTCTTGATCCTGATAAAGTTAAATGGAAGTATGTGATACTTATTAATCGAAATCATTTTCGTCTAAATTGTCAAATTCGCCAAATGCCTTTGCATATAAAATTGTTTTAATGTCCCTGGTCTCTGTATTGATGATTTCCCTTAACTTAAAATCATTCATTTTATCCCAAAAATCGTTGACATCAAAATCATCGTCTGTTTTATGAATTATTGTAAGAATCTCGTAATTGTTGACAAAGGTTCTTGCTATACTAAATTTTTCAGACAATAGATATACAACTTTGGATATACAAGAGTCCGAATATATATTTCTATCTACTTTTATCTCCATAGGTTATAGAATTTTGGAAAGAACCTCACGAGTGCATACTCCATCTACAGTCATACCATACTTTGCCTGTATATTCCTTATGCATTGCTCCATTCTAAGATCAAAACATGTCATACCTTTGATTTTAGTCACGTGTTGTTTGTCGTATAGACCTTTAGAGTCCAAAATCGCAGCTAACATATCTATGTCAGCCCCATACATTCCTTTTAAGATAGCCCTGTCTCCCAACACCATTTCCATAGGTGACCTAAATGAAGTGCATCTGCTTCTTCTCCCTGAATAATGTGAACGGTGAGAATAATGAGAACGATGGCCAGCAATCAAAGTGAACTTACCATTTCCATTTAATTTTATGACGTTTTTTATAACAGATTTCTTCTTACTTGTAACTGCTTGTTCATCATCATTATTTCCTACAGTATACATATAATCGTTTGTGTCTTCTACATCATTTCCCGATATGGAAAATACAGATGCAACTAATAAAGACTTTATTATATTTGATGCTATTCTATTCATGTTATTGTGCCTTTGTTTTTAACGCTTTGATAGTTGCCTCATCAGCTCTTCCTGTAACACTAAGGTTGTTGTATGCTTGGAAGAAACGAACTGCTGTTGCAATATCCTTAGTAAACTCTGTTCTACCATCATTTGTCATGACAATCTTCTTCGGATCTGGAGCGAATCCAGCCTTAGTCAACAAGTTCACAAGTTCTGTCACATCAGTACCCTTATCGGTTGATGATTCTGAATATGATAACTCACGAGTACCAAGGATAACGGTTGTCTTGCTATTATTCCATGACTTCAACTTGTTAATGGTAGTTTGGTCTGCAATACCAGTCTGAGGCAAACCTGCATCCTTCTGGAAGTGCTTGACTGCTGATGCTATGGTAGCATCATAGAGAGAATAGCCCTCCTTTTCCTTTATCCAAGAGCGGTTGATGTATAAAGCTGTTGCAAGGTAGCCTGTAAGTGAGGTTACGTCACTTCCATGGATACCAGTCTTTAATGTTCTATCACCGATTGAATAATCACCTGCTGTCTTTGGCTTAGGTTTGCTGTAAGAATACGAGCCGCTACGAGAACTTGATGAGTAATGACTTGAACCACCTCCGTATGATGAGTAATGAGAGTAGTGTGACCTGTGACCAGATCCACCACCGCCACCACCTGAACGATGTGACATGTGCGAACGATGGCTTGCAATGTATTTCACTTCACCATTCTTATCGAGTTTTGCTACATTCTTGAATACCTTTCCCCATGAGCGTTTAGTCTCACCGAAGAAATCATCATTATTGACAAGGTCAGGTATAATAGTGGCGGTTTCTTCTGCTTGAGCATGAGTTGACAATAGTGCTGTAGCTGCAGAAAGCAACAATGCCCTTATTTTGTTTTTTGCTGGATTCTTCATTTTTCTTTCGTCTTAATAAGGTTCAACCAATAGTTGTCGGGAGATACAGCCAGAAGTTGATCAAGGTATTTCTTACCGTCCTCCGTTAGATGGCCTCCGTTGAACGAAATTATTTCTGCCAGTTGGTCAACTTCTTCTGCTACTGTATTTTGCAAATCTATTTTGGTTTTTTCAATCCAGTCGCTCTTATTCTGATTTGCAGCCAAGTATTCCGTTGGAATAGAATTCATAAGGGCAAGTATCTGTCCGTATTGCTTTCTATCTATCAAAGAAGTTACTTGGTCTTGCATCTTTGCGAAACAAACATCTGCTTGTGACAATGCTCCTTCCTTGTAAGATGATGTTCTGAAACTTCCGTCATACAGGTTGGAGGCTTGTATAAAACCTGCAATGGCTTTTCCGTAATTTCCATTGGCAAGATAACCGTCTGCTGCTTTCATCCTTTGCTCATAAGCGTTGATTTCGTCAGTAGATACCGCATAAGTTCCACCATAATAGCCGACTCCGCAGAACATGGCTGCAGGCATTGCTATCTTCAACAGCATCTGACGAAAGCGACTACTATCAGAAACAATGTATGATGACAAGATTCTGTCTTTTTCTGTTTTGCACCAATCATCATACTTAACACCCATTTCACCATACAGACCTTTTATCTCTGATTCCATTTTTTCGATGTCAGACAGTTTATCAGAAGCATAGTGTCCAGATTTGCTGATGTATGAAGCTGATGGCTTGACAAGTGCAGTATTCAATAGGTTGGTGAAATCTATCTTCTTTGCATCCAGTACTTCTTTGACAGTGTTTACCTTCCTCTGTCTATGACTGTTCAAAGTCTTTTCCTTCAGATTCTTGCACCAGTTGTTATCGTTGATACCTAATTGATTGCTGATAACATGAATCTTACCTTCTATCAAATACAGCTGATTCTCTGCTGACGCTGGATAATAAGCAACTGCATCCCAAATAATATCTTTTGGAAGTACAAGAAGGGACTTCAATGCCTCATCATATTCTTTCTTCAACTCTGCCAACATTCCTGGAAGTTTATCCAGTATGTTATCCGACTCGTTTATGTATGGGTCAAAGCTATTGCTTGAAGGTTCCTTGACGGCTGTCTTTAGTCCTAAGCCGTAGCATATAGAGTCGAACACATAATTGACAACGTCTTTCTTGAACTTTGATTTTTTGCTGTAATCTTGCTTAATCATTTCTATTTCTGCAAGATAAATTTTTCCAGACTCGTTGAAGGCATTGTAAATGCGTTGCCCATAACCAGTGGTCAGTACATCTTTCAGAACAACCTTAGTGGCAGGATATTCATCGTAGGCTGAATAGTCAGCAAGGATATTAGCCAACTGAACGGTTCGGATGGGTTCTGTACCATTCGTTTGGATAATATCCTTTATGCCTGTATGTAATTGGTATTTCTTATTCATGTCATATATCGAATTTATACATCGGATGACTCAAAACTCTCAAACGTTTTCTTATTTGTTCTGCAGTCAGAGTTTGGCGCTTTTCCTCCTCCTTATACTCATATAATCCTATTTCGTCATCGTAATCTGCATGAGACGATGTTGATGGGAGTTCACTTGTGAATCGGTTATACTTGGTAACTAGTTCTCGTTTGGAAATAAACAGTCGTTCAATATCTGTCTGAGCATACTGGGCCTCTATCAATTCCTTCTTTGTATAAAATTTAAGAGGAGAGTATTTCGACATCTTAGCTTTTGCTACCAGAATTTTCTCATTAACAGCAGCTATCTGTTTCTCCACGTTGCTTCTTTGCCATAGTATGAGCTTAGGTAGAATGAATTCTAATTCCTTTTCGTCATATAGGCAAGCTACAGACATATCGTCCTGACTTCCAATCTTGCTTAACTGCGGAAGCGTATCTTCTATTTCTTTCTGTGCATCATTGTTTGACGTGTTAGCAATGAGCTTCAATATCTGAATATAGAAGTTCGCCTGATTGTATGACTCTCCGAAAGAGTCGTCCAATCCATCAGAAGCAAGGAAAACAGCTACAGGATAATCTCCATTGCCTTGATAGCAATAGCGGAATTCAGATAGCGCATCTGTATCACAAATGGATGTTGTCTTATTCAGAAAACATCGTTCATCCCAAGGGATAGGTTCATTCCAATTACCATCTCCATCAAAAGAGAAACACTTCCCATCTCCGAGGTGGAAAGCAAACCAGTACATTGGTGTTCTGACATAACACATCAATGTACAGCCGTATGTCTTGTCTATGGAGTGAGGATCTTGTGGGTCAGTAATCAACTTAAGTTCTTCATCGGTAAATGGATTTTCTTTTGCATGTTGTTCTACCATAGTTCTCCATCCGAATATGATTGACTTAAACAGCTGGTTCAGTTGATCATCTACTTTACTATTCTTTCGTAGATTCTCTTCTTTGCGCTCGGTTGTCAACGCCGATACTGCTGTAAATGGTTTTCCCTCAAATATGCTGGAATCTATATTTTCAACAAATCCCATTACTTTCTTGAAAGTACATTCAACTATTGTCTTTGAACCGACATCACTTCTGAAATACCTGCTACCACCATGTCCATCACTCAAGACAGCCACTGCAATACCATTATCAGTACTACACATTGCATAGTCCTGACATACTTTACCTGTTGCTTTATGGCTTTCTCCTTGACAAAAATGAACTAATTTCTCCATCAAAGAAACCTTAGTTTAATCCCAATCGTCGTAATTATCAGTAGAATTCACAGGAGCAGCCTCTGACTGAGCTCCGTTAATATCCTTGGTTGCTTCGGTTACATCCTTGATAACCTGTTCCTGCTTTGTGGTATCGCCAGCAGTACTACTCTTGCTACCAATCTGAGAAGAGGTAACGGCTACAACTCGAATGATTTGCTTTAAAGCATCAATATTGTGAACTGTAAATACTGCCTCATTCGTTCCAGTGAACTGAGTGAGAACATCCTTGTCTGCATCATCACCAATGGCGATAGCTATCTTGATCGCATTCTTGAACCAATTGTTTGCCTTCAGTTTTGACAAACCTCCATAGAAATCGTCTGTAGGCCCACCATCAGAAAGGAGAATAATTGCAGGAGCAAAACTTCCGCTTGGAGTCTGCATAAACCCATTGCGAGAGAGTTTTGTGTTGAGTTCCTGACAAGCAGCACCAAGTGAAGTTAGACCACTTGCAGTTACATCCTGCCATACAAACTCTGATGCAAGCTTTGGTTCGTCATAAAGCCAGTTACAACCACTTGAAAACTCAAGAGCTGCTACCTTGATTTCGGCATCTGGATTGGATGCAGAAATCTCATCAAGCATAGGAAGTACATTCTCAACAGCATCATTAACGGCACCAATCTTGTTACCAGCCATACTACCTGATGTGTCGATTACAAAGAAAAGTGTCATTGTTCTGCGTGGGACACTTACCACGTCATCTAAAAGTCCCATTATTGTAAAAATTAAATATTTGTTATTTCTCCTCGATAAGGAATCTCACGGATTTTGAACATTATTTTTAATCCTTCTTTTACAGGCATAATACCTTGCGATTCTACGGTCTTTACCTTGCCACTTGGCGTTTCGACCGTCCATTTGTCTGATGAGATATTCCTAATTATCAATACGCCATTGGCATCTTTTGAAACAATTGCATCTGGCGTATTATCGTTATCAATAAAGATTTCGGTCTTATCTGTGAGAGGCAATGATCTGTTATTGATAAACAGACGCTTGGAGATGTCAATGTTGCATCCTCGGTTGATACACTTGCCAACGGCTCCATTGGTTTCAACAAAGGTTTCTTCTTTGCAGATCGGACAGATGACCAATTGATCACGAACCCGTGAAATGATCTTCTCCCAATTCTGTTCAATCATTCGTTTCTCTGGATTATGTAGATAATCCTGACTGAACTCACGTTCGAAAGTTTCACGAAGGATCGATGGGAATACAAACCAACGTTTGATGACATTCTGATGGATTCCTCTCACAGGGCGATTAGTATTATTTGTCGGATCATAAATAAAGATGGCTTCACTTCCATAGAACTTACGCTCATAGCTTTCCGTCATACAAGGACATGCAATGACTCGTTCTCCTTCAAATGGGTGGTTAGCGTAGAAGAGCATAAACAGAATGACAGAAAGCGAGAATCTGTCGCTTCTCTTGTCTGGAATTCCACCAGCAACAATCTCAGGGGCCATATAACGAGCCTTACCCATAATGCCAGATTTCTCGCCCTGAGGCATTACGTTGTCATTATCACAGATTAGCACATCGCCATTGGTTGGGTCTATGAAGAAGTTGCCATCGTTTAGGTCTTGATAACTGTAGCCACAACGATGAAGCATCATGAATCCGTCACAAATCTTCATAGCTGCAGCCAACATTGCTGTAAAAGACTTGAAACAAACCTTGGCGAGCAAGTAATTGCCGAACTCATAGTAATTCTTTGGTCTCAGTTGCATAACATAACCAAAGCTACCAAGTTGACGGTTTGTCAAATGCTCTGGCCATAGGAATGCATCAGAAGGAGCACCATTCATGATGTTCTTTTCGAGATTTCTGTAAAACTTCTCGTCTGGTGCAGTCAGATACCATTTTAGGACCTTTTGTTCGCCATTCAAATCTACGAGATAGACAACACCTTGTCCCCCTCTACCTAATTCCTTGATGATGGTTACACAACCTCCATTCGTGAGAGAGATTCTTGTTCCTTTTGTCAAATCTGCCATCATATTTCAATTTTAATAATCTCCACCTTTTAGGTCAACTCGTTCTACTGATACCACATTTCCACTCGTTCCACAATTGGGGCATGTAACATGTTCCTGTCCATGGTAGCAGAAGAACTTGTTGCATGATGAGCAAACGATGTGTCGTTTTTCACCACAATAAGGGCATCCTGGATATTCTGTATCCAAAATTATATTGCCTTTGACATTAGTTTTGCCATAGCCTTCTCGTTGTGCTTTCTCTTTGTCAATCTTGAAAGCCCACACGAACTTGTATTGACCGGAACAAATCTTATCGACTGTTATACCGAAAGGTTATTTTGTTCGTTCACAGGCTGCCATTACAGCAAAAGCTTCATTGCTTAATGTTGTCATAATCTGCTATGAGTTATACTTTTTTTGAGGTAAAAGTAATTACTTTTCCTCAAAGCAACAAGATTTATATGTATTTTCCATTAAAAATTTTTGCTTTTAGAGTATAAATTTTAATTTTGCAAGCAAAATTCGCAAAAAAGAATGGGTTTATATTGGCGTAGAAGCACTAAAATTCTTCCAGGTGTACGAATTAACTGGAGCAAAAATGGACCAAGCATATCAATGGGACCTAAAGGAGCAAAGGTGAACATTGGCAAGCGTGGAACTTATGTATCTGGAGGCATTCCAGGTACGGGGCTTTATTACCGTCAAAAAGTGGGTGGAGGATCAAAATCAAATAGTTCTTCAACTACTGGAACAAATCCTCCAACCAATGCCACTACTCAGACAACATTTGGATTCTCAAAACAGGGTTGCCTTGTGTTCATTGTTGCGTCTGTAATTCTTTCGTTGCTACTTTCAAGCAACTTCATAACAGCTGCATTGCTTGCAGTAATTGCTGGATTATATTGGTTCTTCTTCATGTCACGAAAGAAGGCTTCTACTCCACAACCAAATACGAATGCGACACGACCTACGCAGCCTGTTCCAATTTCACCCCCATCTACACCAACTCCTTTTCAATCGGCTCCTTCGTCTAACGATATTGATGTAAAGGTTACTGTAGCCGAAGTTGAGCATCTTATTACTGAGATTGACAATACGACAGACAAGGTGAAACTACCATCAATCTACCGTAAGCTCATGTCAATCATCTATAAGTTGGAGAAAATAAATGGCGTTGAAATTAAAGGACTTCCGATTGATATAGCAAAGAAACGTATATTAGAGAACTACCGCAGACGCTTGAACTCTTAAAAATGTAGATTTATGCAATATATTATAGCCATAGTTATAATAGCCATCATATTATATTGGACTTGGGAAATTCTTCTCGTGTTGTTTTTATTGTACGGAATAGGAATAATTGCCAAATCTATATATAAAAGTTCGAGCACACATGCTGTACTTTACATGTATTTGTGGATAGTATATGGCGGATTTGCCTTCCTTCTTCTATGTTTACCAATTACACATGTGCGCTGGTTCAAAGGCGAAAGGACTTGGTTGGAAAAAATTGTATAATACAGAGTATCTGTCTAAGCTAGAGGAAGATTGTGATAAATACATAGCATTTATTTTAGAAAACCAATTAAACGAATGTAAAATCCATCCATCTACAGAGAGATATAATCTGTATAATAGAATTGCGAGTCAAGATGACGAGAATTTGTATCTTGATTTTCGTGTCGGAATGCTTGCTAAAACACTCTATGATATGAACAAGAACGAATATGACAATGATTACTACCAGTATTCATATATGTATCCAGAGATTTATAATAATAAATTCAAGAAGTACGAATTGCTTGATGGAGTGAATTTTATATTAGATGGTATTTTCGTAAGAAAAAGGTTACAAGGCGTTGTGTTACGTGACTCGGAGAGTAGTTCTGAAGACGGATGCTTTAAGGCGGAAAAGTTATCTAAGACAATAAGAAAGAAATTTTGAGATCCTATAGAGACCTCAAAAGATTCGGTTAATTATATAGCAAAGTGGTTGTTTGATGATAAGCATATTATAGTGGCCTCGATACGTGAATTTAATGGGAATGGTGGTGATGATACATATTATTCGTATTACAACGAGTTTCAACGCTTCACAGGCGTCATAATATATAATCCGCATTCCGTCATACCTTTAATCGAACAAGAAAAATTAGCACGTAGAGAAGCTGCAAGAGTCGCAAAAGAACAGAAAAAGAAGAAGCAAGAACAAGCACGGGAAGCATTACTAAAACAACAAGAAGAACAAAAAGCTGTTCGTCAGAAAGAAATTGCAGATAGTATTTTTGCAGCAAAAAAGAAAAACGACATTCAAAATGGTTTCTAATAATTTTATAATGCATATAGTATCAGCGACTACAGCAATTATATCGCTGATATTACTTATGGCAACCGTATATTATGGTTTGTATGAACAATGGATTTATGCGGCAATTTGCATTGTCACCATCGTATTGGATTTCTACATCCATACGGAACTAGTAAATAAAATCAACAATAAATATAATAACAAACAGGCTAAGTCAAAGAAAACTACCAATCTAAAAGATTAGCGTTGGCCTCAACCTTTTCTTCTATATCGTCTGGTAAATTATAGAAGAAGTCAAAACCTGTGATACGTTCAACTTGGTCAATGCTATTAACATAACTTGACTGTGGATTGTTGCATGGATGATTTTTGTAGATAAAGCCAATAGCCTTTGGCGTGCCATTCATGCACAGAACCACCTTGAAGAATCCTTCAGGAACAGTCACTTTGTTAGGACCAATCGTTTCATGCTTACCCTTATACAGAATGGGGCCTGCAACAATGTAGATGTCACCATACTTGTTAGCCCAATTACGGCAAGTGATCTCCAACTCATTCCAATCACCACAGTTAAGATTATGATCCTGTGGACAAATATTTGTAAGGAAAAACGACTCCTTCATTGGTTCAAATCCCCATTTGTTGTCACCTGCGGGACACATGTGACCACGGTCATAACCAGAACCTTTGTAATCAACAAGTTCTGCTCGTGGCGCAGGCACCTCATCATCTACAATAAAGTTTGACAATCTCCTCTGATCACCATTTGTGTGGTCTGAAATTAAATGCCAAGCCACCCACTTCGGAATTTTATTCACCTTGTCATATGAAGTAGTATAAGCAGTCCTCTTTAGAATAAAATCGTTGTCAGAATAGGCCGGAACCTCCAAACCTTGATAATTTTGTTGGCTGATGCTTACGGATTCTGTTGCATTTTGCGTTAAGATTGTTTGTTTTGCCACTGATGATTTCCGTGCATTTGCAAATATCCCAATTATTATCTGGTCTATCTTTCCTGGTTGACATCCAAACAAGGAAAAAGACATTATAGTAGTTAGGAGTAATCGTATCATAAATACATGCTTATTTTTGCCTAAGCGCAAAGTTATAAAAATTCACATAAAAACAGATAAAACTATTCATTTTTCTTTTCCAAAATAATACATGTTTCCCAAAGATAGAAAAATCAAAACTTACCAAACCGTAGAAGATAATGATTGCCTTATGGTTCAGAACCGAATGCATCACACAAAAAGACTAATAATAATCATAGAGTGAAGATGCTTTACTTGGTTCTAATTTGAGATTTTTCATAAGTCATTTCCTGTAAATGCTGATATTGTTCTTTCACCGCCCGATACATCGAATAATGTGCAAAGGATTCTTCCTTATACTTCACACTATTAACCGACGCAGTAACAGCCCACGTAACAATAATGACAACAAACACTACGACATATCGAAGTTTTATATGATGCCCACGTATAAACATCCCATTGATATTTGGTGGAATAATGGTTACAGGGCTTTTCAATTCATTGATTCTCGCAAGTATCTCATTCTGCCGTTTTAATATACAATCGGTATTAGCCTTGATATTCATGCGATTAAGATTATAATCGCAAACGTGCCGATAAAGATATTCAAGAAATTTAGACTTCTGTTTGAATAATTCAATGAGTTTCGGGAACCACAGCGAAAATGGTAAAGTGTCCGGTTGTTGTTTCCAGACATGTTGCTTTACCACAGACAAGGCTTCATTCCAGCAAGCACAGAAACTTTTGGCGACTCCATTATAAATGGTCTTTTCGTCAAAGTCCACTTTTACAGATTGCTCTGGTTTAGGGACTGTAGTATTCTGTTTTTCAATACACTCTTTAAGCTCGTTAATACTTTGGCGCAAATTTGCAAGATTTGCTGCTACTACATCTTCTTTCATTATCTTCTACGTTTTGAGGGTTTATAAAAAGGGGCGTTTCTTTGGTTATCCTTATTTTTATCGTCTCGCCATCCCAGTTCATTACTTGTTCCTCCACCTCCACCGGAAGTTATGGCTTGATGAGGTTGAACAACCAGTTCCGCTGCCACATTGCCCAATGTAGCACAAAGACTGTTAAAACTTAAATCACGGTCAAGTTTAGAACCGGCTATACTATATTCATTTTGACAGAATGATATGCCACGAATTTTATTATCTGTATGATTAAAGCGTATATCTATACCCTGACCTTTGAGAATGCCAAGAAAATCATTCCATGAACGAGATACAGCCAGTGCATCAAGAGTTGCAGAACGTAGATTATACTTCCGTAATTGATAAGGGCGCAAACGACTCTTGTTTCTGGCTTTACTATTCTTAGGAGCAAAGTACAGTCCATATTCTTTGGTCAAAGCTCGACATACTTTAGCATTGCGTATTCTTTCATTGCTATCAGAAATGAGATTGCCATCATTGTCTATCCGATTGAACACCAAATGACAATGAGGATGTTTCGTGTCGTGATGTCGGGCTATGATATATTGAGTGTTACGAATACCCATTTGTTCCATCCATTTCTTGGCAATCTCTACCATCAGCGCATCTCCTTCTTCGTTATCAGGGAAACGGCTAATGTCCTGCGAAGAGAAAGCAAGTGATACGTGTTTCACCAAGCTTTTCACTTTCGGGCGCATGGATGCTTGTATCTGAAAAGAATCCGAGATGGCTTTATTGCTAACGGCACAAACTCCTTCATGCGCTATTAGCGTGGCGCACTTTTTCTTGTTCTTTTGGTCATTGGCGTAATTCACGATTCCACCAAAATCGGCTCTTGTTTTAATCTTCGCTATCATGGCAGTTGTTCTTTGCTTGGGAGATAATTCTACTGATTTCTGAGATGATTGAAAAACATTGTTGTTTGACAGTTTCTAAACCATAGGCATTCATCTGATGAGCAATCTGATTGACATTGTTGGCGATGCCGGAAAGGTCACGAATTGCCGATGCCATTTCCGGACTGATGCGCTGGCAGACCGGACAATCCATTGCTGCCTGATGGCAAAATTCATTGACAGACACTCCTGCCTGTTCCGCTTTGGATTGGATATAAATGTAGTCGTTCTCAGTAAACATTACCCGAAAACATTTGGTACGTTTCTGATAGCTCGCCAACTTTGGGCGGCCACCAAGTTTCTTTTCCTTTATACTCATATTGATTCTCGATATTGATAAATTGCTTTTTTGAGAGTGGCAGTTCTATCGCTTGCGGCATAGGTTTTAGTGGCACTAAAACACAAACTTGCCACTCAAAAAATCTTCCTATATTTCCCCTGCTCTATTCGGCATAGCTTGCCATCTTTAATAAAGGCTTCTATCCACTTGTTTGCCGTACTTCCATTCTCGCCCAAAGTTAAAACCGCCGCATCATAATCTTTCTTTGTGAAAGTGTCAGGCAACATATTATAAAGGGTGTTCCTTCGTGCATAAACGCCCGTCTCTTGCGAAGCGGTATTGAATCGCTTAGACTGATTTCCTGACAAATTCTGATAAATGAATACGGCATGATAAAGCAGGGTGTCGCAAATACTCATGGCTATGGAATAGTCAAACTCATGGCAAACCAATTGTATAGTCTCGTCAGAAGAAGATTTGTGAATCACATTATCCAGATGTCGGACAACGGTCAACACCATCATTATACGATAAGCAATCAGTCCCATCCGTCTGACTACTCCTTGCATCTTGTTATCCACTTCGTCACAACATTCCTCATTCACCCGACTGAGATATTCAATAAAGTGTTCCTGTAAATCAGAGGGAAGAGAAAAGGAATAATTACCCTGCCGTACAAAATTCTCATGTAAATGGCAGAATTTATCTCCCAACAGTTTGAACATGGCATTCTTGGATTGGGAAATGTCGCTTGTGGCAAACACATTTCTTATACCTCGTTTGAAGCGGATAATATAGAAACAAAAGCGACTCATCAATCCGTTTTCCGCATCAGGTATCAATCTTCTTACCTGTTCGGGAGTTCCAGCCAAAACTACAGAAACTCTCGGATTAGCTACTTCGCAATACTCCCTGTCTTTGCGCCGACTCAAACTTACCAACTCATGGTGAAATGCCTTTCGCAACACATCGGAATAATTGCCATAGTCCGACTTCAAAGTCTGGCTTAATGTGTCGCCTTCCGATTCAAACAACAATCCAATTCCGTCATTATCTCCCAATATCTTCAGGAAAGAACTTGCGCTGCTATTGGCAGGAATGACAAGCATTCGCATGGGCGGTTCGGCAGGCATAGACAGTCTGCTATCTTTCTTGCCTTTGATATAAGTATTCATCGCTTCTTTGTATTCCTGTTCCAATCGTTTGGAAAGTTCATGCAAATTACGGTTGATGGGAGCTACAAGTTCTCGGCACAAGGTCAATGCTCCTTTTCCCATACCGGCATCTGCCACCACGAACAGATATAGATTCGGATAAACAATACGTTCATCGTACACGCCACAAACATTATGAAAGCAGACCGACAAACACACAATAGCCCCAATCAGTATCGTATCACGGTCATCTACCGAAATGGAATTATTGACAACCTCATTTAGAAAAGGAGGAAGATGCTCAAACACACATTCAGGAAATGCAGGAAGTTCTTCTTCTGATTTTATCCATTTGCCCGTTTTGCCATTTTGGATATTTGGTAAAATGGATAAATGCTCTTTACTGAACGGAGCCAATGAGATTCCGGCTTGATTTGCCAAATGGAAGAAAGAACGGATAGTAATGCCTTGCCCTTTGGAGTGCAGACAATGCGTATATTGTTTATCCGTTTCTTCCCTTTGATAGGTAGGGTAAAACCTGCTGATACGGTGATAATACTCCCGTCCGTTCTCTCCCAATCCATCCACAAGCGCAAAGCCCAACTCCACCCAATCTTTATAATGAGGGGTTATATCAATGGCACACTGTTCTATCTCCCGAACAACACTTTCCACATCATCCTCCACCTTATTATATATAGGGGCAATACTTGGTGTATGTGCCTGTTGTATTTCAGAAGGGACATTCTCCCAATCTTGGGCGGAAAATATTTTCTTCGACATCATCTTTGTATTTATGGTTAATATATGCTTGTGGGTCGTATGGCAGGAAGCAAGAACGAGCCACATCACTGCCGGACATATCTACTAATGGCAAACCTGTTACTTTGATGCAGTTGGCAACAGCCTTGAAGTACCGGGAATGTTCCCAGCCTTTCAAGTCAACAGGTATTATCCACTTCAATCCATTACCGGATGGACTGACAAATAACAGTTCCGTATCAAAATACTCATGGTTGAGTAGTTGTCGCTTTAACTCCCCAATGTTCTCCACATGATCGAAATCCAAACACATCAATCCTGAGTGCATAATCAGTTCCTTCTCATTACGCTTGCGGAATAATCCCGAAAAAGTACAATAGTCGAAATGGGTGGCTTTATATCTTTTGGCTTCGGGAGAAGACTGCATCAGCCGCAGGTTTTCAGTTTGCGGTTGCGCATAATGTCCGATGATATAACGATACACATCCACAATACTTACCGCCCTTATTGGTTCAACGTTTTGAATGGGCTTGCGAAAGAATGAAAAGCAATAGTCTGTCATTTCCATCATCTGATAATCTTTTTAGATTCGACAAATCGTCTGGCTTCTTCCATTAAGTCATCCTGTGTCTTATGCGATTTGTTCTTCAACCAATCGTCAATCTCAGATTGCAGAAAAGCCAACGCTTTATTTATTTTATGTACGGGAATCTGTTTGGTTGATACCCATCCATAAACCGTTTGCTTGGCTGGATGCGATGGCAGATAAGCACAAAGCTCATCTATATCCATCCACTTAGGTGAGTTACTTGCCTGCTTATGCTGCAAGGCATTTACTTTGGATTGTAGTGCTTCTACGGACTCAATCAGGTAGGACAACGCATTCGGCATTTCCTCCAATGAATTTACTTTATAGGCCATTTTTTCTTCGTATTAAAATTTATGCCGCAAAAGTATAGGGATGCTTATAGGTGCTAAATAGGTGCTTGACCGCCACCAATCAACCGCTCATTTACCACTAACAGATTTAAGTTTCATTAATACGAGAATTTATTGGAAGCCATAATAAAAGGAGAATAAACCACTATTGGGACTAACACATTCCTTACGAAAGCCTCAATGCTACAAAACACCCCTCAAAAAGCCGATGCTTCATGAGGGGTAAACGGTGGTAAGTATATGATTGAAATTACATAAGTCATTGGTGCTCAACGGTGGGATCCCCCACCACAACTTATAAATCCAAATTTTCTATATGTAGTGTATTGGCGGCTTTCTCTTTTTGTTCGTTTACGATGTGCGTATAAATCTGCGTGGTTTTGACATTAGTATGTCCCATCAAAGACTTGATGGTGTATATGTCAACGCCATTTTCCAGCAACAGCGAAGCATAGCTATGGCGGCCACAATGGAAGGTGATGTGCTTCTTGATACCGGATGCTTCTATCCAGACTTTCAGAGGACGAGAAATCCAAGAGGCATCGGTCAGTCCTTCAAAAACAAGTGCTTCATCATCGTTTGGACGTATGCCACATAATTGAAGTGCTTGTTGGATGACAGGCTTGTAATCCGGTCTTTTTGTCTTTTGCTGTACAACGACCGCTTGCCATGTTCCCTTATTTGTTTGTTGAATCTGTTTCCATTTCAAAGATTGAATATCACTATGGCGCAATCCTGTGAGAATAGAGAACAAGAACGCACGTTTCAAAACATCATCCTTGCAAGGGGTATCAACCAACATTTGCACCTCATTCATGGTAAGTGCAACACGGGGTTTCTCAATGTTTGTTATTCCCTTTACTTTTGCACTTATATCAACTGTAAGATATTCATCAATAAATGCCTGTTTCAGTCCGGCTTTGAGTATGGAGAAATAGGTTGATGCCGTATTTTGTGAGATAGTACCTTTCTTATTCCCTCCCATTGGAGCACGAAGAAGGAACATCTTTATATCTTCAAGCAGTTTAACTGAAATCGCCTTGAATGGAATTGGTTGCCCATGCGAATACATTTTCAATAATTCGCCTACACGCCTCCAGTTAACTATAATCGAATCGGAACTATTGGGATGACGTGTGCTTATAATACCATTGAAATACTTGATAAAATCCTGTTCGCTCCGCTCATTCTGTGCAGCGATTTCGTTTTCCTTATCAGTGTAAAGGATGGCACTATCGTATTCATGTTGCCGCAACTTACGCACATTGTCTGCATAGATACAAGCCTCTTGATCTATCGTTGAACGACACTGGATAATTCCATTCAAATCACGCTTAGGCTTATAGTTGAATGTTCCGTCCGGTAAGATACGTGCTATGGACGATTTGTCCCAAACTGGTGTAGATATAGTTCGGTTAATGGATTCTACCACACGGCTTGCACGGGTTGAACCTCGTTTGTAAACAGGGTATGATTCTATAATCAGATACCACTCTTCTTTGTAGTTCGACCTTCTGAGCTTGACGGTCACTTTGGTATTAGGTAATGCTTTCTTCATTCTACTTCTGATTTATATAGATTATCAATTTCTTGCTTGGGTACATACACATAGTTGCCTATTTGTCTTGAGGGAATAGAGTATTTTCTAACGTGCGCCCATACTGAACTGTCATTAATATGGTACTTCTCACAAATCTCAGTAATGGTA
>ENA-UONX01000181-UONX01000181.1-human-gut-metagenome-genome-assembly--contig:-P74old-NODE-181-length-98821-cov-28.195786_pt1 | contig 98821 bp, 101 predicted proteins | sample MGYA00242466_ERZ724013 | MGnify/ENA metagenome assembly ERZ724013 | reverse complement strand
AGCACAAAACTATGAACATTTCAACTCTATTTCAGCCTGTCGGCGACGTTGCTCTCTCTGGCATACCGCCGCGCCGCTTCCCGCCGTTCCTCGCTGTATGGGGCGGTCAGACGGAAAGAGAAGCGGCCTTTCTCAATGTCAAACTCCATGCAGCCCGTTTCCGGGTCTGCGTCGGTCTGGCGGCACACATCGGGGTGCTGCTCGGCATAGGCGGCAAGCCGCTTCTTCAAGTCGGTGTTGTGGGTACGGATATGGATCAACGGGTCTTTCTCATCAAACCAGATGTCTGTGATCTTTTTTTGCTTGGGAAGCCCTGTTCGCATAAACTCTCCTTTCTGCGCCCTCGTTTGGAGAGAGGGGCATTTTTGAGGGAATTTTCCCGGCTCTTGACTTGGGGAAAATGGGGATTTTCAAATAGAAACCGCCCCGGCGAACCATTCTTCGTCCGGGCGGTTCCTATCGCGTGATTTTCGTTTTTTCCGGCTCTTGACCGTCCTGCAAGCTGTCGGCAAGTATCACTTTGAGCAGCTTGTCGCGGAATGTTTCTGTGCCGCTGTGGTTGAAAAACAACTCCGCAACGATGGTCTGTCCGTCCCTCTGTGTCGTGATAACACTGTCGGGGGATTGAGGTGTCCCGTTCTGTTCTGCCATAGGCGGCTCCTTTCTCTGGGTGCAAAAGAGGGATTTCCCGTAGCCCGGAAAATCCCTCTTGGTTGTCAGTATTCGGTTTTACTGTGCGGGTGCTGCGGCGGCTTCCTGTGCCTTTTTCTTTGCCCGGTATTCCCGTGCTTTCATGCGGTCATACTCCCGTCGCTTTTCAAGGTTACGCGCCCGGTACTCCCTTGAATACTGCCGGTGGTAGGCGCGGCTCTTTTCCTTTTGGGCTTCTTCGATTTCCTCCCGCATTTGCCGGATTTCCTGCTCCGTAGGCTCTGCAAGCTGTGTCACTTCATTCTCAAACTTGCCGATATAATTGAAATATATGCTGATGTGCTGGATTGCGTATCTCGCCCTTTTCTGGTCGCGCTCATGCACTTCAATCCTGCTGATAAACTCGTTGAGAATGGCGGGGGTAAGTTCGGTAAAGGCGGCATGGCGTTCCGTCAGCTTCAAAAACTTCTGCGCCCGTCCTCCCGCGTTCTCGTAAGCGGATAGCTGCTCTTGGAGCGTGGCAAGCTCCGCTTTCAGCGCGTAGTATTCTTCCGAATACTTCTGCGACATCTGCTCATAGCGGTCTTGCGGGATCGTGCCGAGGGCGTTGTCCTCATAGAGCTTATTCAGCACCTTGTCAATCTGTTCAAGGCGCGTCGTGATTTGCGGAATACGCTTCTGCTGCTTTTTGGTCTGGTCGGTCTGCTGCATGGCAAGGTTCTTTTTCACTAAGGCTTCAAACTCCGCCCGGTTGCTGATAGAATAGTCCTCGATTTTCTTCAGCACTTCCGCGATGGTCTGCATGAGCAAATCCGCGTCAATGATGTGCGGGGAATTGCATTTGGGGTTTTTGGCTTTTCCCTTGTGGTACTCGCTGCAATAGGCAACATGACGCTTGCCGCCATTCCGATAATCTATGCGAATGTGCATTTTCGCACCGCAATCCTTACAGAAAAGCAAGCCCGACAAAGGGTGGATTTCCCCGTCCCCGTTGGGGCGTCTGACGGGCGCGTTTTCCAAAATCCGCTGTGCGGTTTCAAAGTCGGCGCGGTCAATAATCGGCTCATGCACATTTTCGGTTATCTGCCATTGGCTCCGGTCTACATAGTGGTTCCGCTTGTCGCGGAAGTGCTTTGTGGTCTTGAAGTTGACAACATCACCGCAATACTCCTGCCGTGTGAGGATATGGGTCAGGGTGGCTTTGTTCCACTTATAGCGGTTGGCCTCATTGAGCGCCCTGTTTTTACAGGTTCCCCGCCCGCGCTCTTTCATGTAGAATGTGGGCGTTGGGATTTGCGCCTGCGTGAGATATACGGCAATTTGGTTTCGGTTTTTTCCGTCCAGAAACAGGCGAAAAATCAAACGAACAACTCCGGCGGCTTCCTCGTCGATAATCCAAAAATCCTTGTTGTCCGGGGATTTGACATAGCCATAGGGGGCTTCGGTGGCAATCGGCTTTCCACTCATGCCCTTCGTCTTAATGCCGGTCTTTACTTTCTTGCTGATGTCCTTTGCGTACCACTCCGACATGATGTTGATAAAGGGCGCAAACTCCAATGTGTCGGGCTTCTCGCTGTCAATGCCGTTGTTGACCGCGATAAAGCGCACATTGTTCCGTCTGAATATCTCCATCGCGTTGCCGACTTGGAGATAGTCGCGCCCCCAGCGGGTAAGGTCTTTCATAATGCAGACACCGATTTTCCCGTTTTCCACATCGTCCATCATGCGGGAGTAGGCGGAACGGTCAAAAAACCTGCCGCTTTCGTCGTCGTCAATGTAGTGCCGGATATTGGTTAGGTGCTGCCCTCTGGCATAGTTCTCCAAAAATATTTTTTGGTTCTGTATGCTGTTGCTTTCGCCGCCGTCCCTGTCCTCGTCGCCTACGGAAAGGCGGGAGTAAAGGGCTGTAATTTTGCTATAATCAGTCATGTGCATAACCTCCTGTGCGTCCATATAGGCTTCCTTTACACTTAAAATTATGCACTCCAGCGGGCAGAGCCGTATTCGATACCCTTGCGGTACTTCTGCGCGTTCTTGCTCTTGACATACACCGCCAGCCGGACGAGGATCGCGCCGAAGATGCCGACGCAGATATCCAACACATGAAAGCTGGGCGCGGAGCTGGCGAAGGCGGTCTGAAAGCCCTGCCCGATATGCAGCAGCTTTTCCGAGACGTCAAGCCCCGGCGCCAGCCGCACCGCCTGGCAGAGCTTATCAAAGAGATACACAAAGAACAGATACGGCAGGTTTGGCAGAAGATATTTTTTGAGTTTGTCCTTCATCGCTCCACGCTCCGTTCTCTGGTCTTGACCTTTTCGCCGCGCTCCTGCTCCTTGTGCTGCGTTTTGGACTGCTCCTGCGCCTTTTCCAGCTTGCGCCGGATGGAAGGGGCTTTCTCGCGGCTCAGGTTTTTAGCGGAAAACTCCCGGAAGGCCGCTGTAATCACATCGGCGTCCCGGCCCTTGAAGAACACCAGGTAACGGGTATGCTCGCCGGAGGTGTCCTTCTTCAACGCAAAATCCAGGCCGTACTTCTTCGCCGTGGAAGAAAAGGCCCGGATATTCTGATCCGTGATCTCGATGTTGGATACGCCGGTGTTATGCTTCATAAGCTGCCGGAGCGTCTGCTTGCCGTGCCGGAGTGGGGGATTTTTCTTGTGCTTCTCCATATCCGCCAGCACCTTCTTCATGGCCTGCTGCAAGAGCTGGGCGGTCATTTTGCTGGCCTCCACACAAAGCGCAAGGGTTTTCTGCGTGATTTCTTCCTGCAAGGCGTTCACCTCCGATCTCCGCTGCCGTACAGGTCATGGCTGACAAGGGATGTGTAATAGCTGTCCATCGTGACCGGGGCGTTATACAGCGCCGCCAGCAGATATTTCTTGATGTTGCGGACATAGGTGGTGTTCTCCCGCATCCGGTCAAGGACATACTCGATGTGCGAGGCGTTCAGCTTCAGGAACCGTGACCGGACGACCTCCGCAGGGTAGTCGTCCCCGGCGACACGGATCATCTCCCGGTTGGAGCAGACGGTATCCACCATGAGTTCCACCAGCTCGTCCAGCCGGTCCTTGTCAAGCTGCACGTTCTGCGAGAGTACGTCATACTCGATGTTCTCTAAGATCAATGCCCGATAGCTTTCCCGCTTTCGCATCCCGTCCTGTCCGGCCCGTTCCTTGGGGGCTGGGGGACTTGATAGGATAGGACTTGATTCTTGCGTAATTGATAAATCTGTCTTTGATGGATAGTTACTTGATTCTTCTTTATTTAATTGGGCGGGGTTCTCCTGAATTGGAGCATCCAACATTGGATTTGCCTGTACGGGATTTTCCCGTATAGGTTTTTCCTGTGTAGGTGACGGCGCTTTAGGCTGTTCCAGAATGGTGTATTCGATAGAGCCGAGCTGCCCGTTTGCGCTGCGGACACGCGAACGAATCAGATAGCCGTGCGCCTCCAGCTCCCGGATGCCGCCGCTGATGCTGTCAATGCCATCCTTGCAGATACGGGCAAGGCCCTTCATGGTGTAGTCCCAATTCTCCGGCAGGGACAGCATGAGAGATAAAAGCCCTTTCGCTTTCAGCGACAGAGACATATCCCGCAGATGGTAGTTGGACATGACCGTGTAATCCCTGGTCTTTTCGATACGGAATACAGCCATCTTCGCACCTCCTTCCTGTGAAAATGAAAAGTGTTGATTTTGAGCGGTTTGTCCGTCTGTGAGCCTCCGCTGCCTCCCGCATGGGAAAACACCCACGTCATGTTCAGAACGCAAGCCACAGCGAAAGAAAACGCAGATTTTCCACCCAAATCACGGCACTTGAATTGGGGTATAGAAAAAGGGCGGCTGTCTGAAAAACAGTCGCCCAAAAAGGGGATATATACAAGTTATTTGCTACTCGTCCGCCTTGAAAACCGTTGATATTACTGGCTTTTTCAAAAAGTTCTGTATCACCACTCGCACCACTGAGAACGGTTATTGTTAAATAGCCGTTCTTTTCTTTATACAGCTTGCAAAACATTCCAGCCTTTATTATAATCTCTTCAAGCCGTAATACTTTACTATCGCAATAAAACGCATGGAGAAAACTATGGGAACGACCTTAACGACCCTCAGCCTATATGGTGTAAACCGCTCAGTAATCGAACCAATGCTTGCGCCAAGCGATTTGCTGCGCGAACAGAATTTGCCATGGATCACCATTGTGCCAGCATGCGTAACCGATGGCGATAATATAAGCAGGCTATGCAAGCTTGTAAAGAAGTTGACAAAGGAACATGCCGCTATAGCATTATTATTTCTATACTTTGACGATGAGCTATTTCATTGCGACCTATATAGCGCCGGAAGGAAAGCCGCTTCCTGCGGCAGTGATTTGACGTGGATAAAATTCGGCAAAAAGTTAAACGACTTATTCGGCGATGATTTGCCTGCCAAAGCGTTGCGTTATGCTTCTCATTGCACCTGTATTGAGGAGCAATTAAAGCTGCTGGAGGAAACCGTTGGCGCAGCGCTGTATGATATGCAAAACGAGCAACCACGCATTGTTGAGCGCGGAGATTCCACATTGCGTGCAATCAAGCTGCGGGAAGCAATGCTGCGCAAGCGACCTAATAAGTACAGCTTATCCGAAGTGCCACGGGAAGTTTGGCCTGATGAAATGAAAATCCGGCAGAAACTTTTAGAACTGCTGCAACCGCAATGGCAAAGATATAGCCTCAGTACGCTGTTATACAACACAGATGTAAAGGAATACTTTGTTCCAGGAGCATATGGACTTGTAGCCTACCCTTATTCGGATAATGAGAACCGTAAGGATTATCTGTTATTGTACAACGGAAATACCGATGATTATCAGGATATCGGCCCACTTCCAGCCGCTTGTCGATCTGTAGTCTGGATAACAAAGAGTGGAAATCTTGTTGTGCTGTATGCTAAAACCGTCAAAGAGCAGAAGGATGACGGTAGTTGGTCCCAAATTGTGGGATCTGAGTATGTAAGCTGCATAAAAAAAGACGGAACCGAGTGCTGGCGCTTTGAACCCGAGCTGAGCAATTCACGGCAACTTTATCATATACATAGTTCTTTCGATGGCGTCGTTACGCTATTTTCACCCGCAACTCGCGGCATTTCCGATGCCGATGCACTAATTTGGCAAATCAACGCCGAAACCGGCGAACTGCTGCGTTTGCATCATATTTCAGCCAACGATGAAGCAGTCCACCTGATATATGCCGAATCGATAAACTCCTTTATCTACTGCTGCCGCAGCACAAACGAATTAGTTGTCATTGATAGCAACTTGGATAAGGAATACCGATTAGCCGGATATTTTGGCAACTATTATATAGAAAACGAGCAAATATACTGCGATACAATTTGGAATTGCTGGGATTCAACAGGAATACGATTCTTCAATCTTCGCAACGGCGAAGCATTAAAGGTAAATTTTGAAATTCCCGCTTATGTTATAGCTGTTTTTTCAAATGGCCTTATACTATGCACAAACGAAAGTGAAAAGAAACTTATTGTACTCGATAAAAGCGGAAAAGTAGTTTCCAGATTTTCTTTTGCCGGCATAGTTTGCCGCGCATTTTCAGACGGGAACAAGATATTTATCGTGGAGCAGCGCGGCCCAAATCCAAACGGCTTAGTATATGACGAATTGTTCAATGAAACTTCCACACATATTTGGGAGTTGGTTCCGTTCAGTTGCGTCTGATTTCAACAAATAACTTCAATTAAGTATTATAAAAACAGGCTCTCATCCCGAAAGCCTGTTTTATCATCAAATCTTTCTTACATCCCCCGCAGCAGGTCCGTCAATGCGGACGGGCCGTCGGGAAACTGATGCCGGATGCCTTTTTGAATATCAAACCGCACACCAAGGCCATTTTGGGCGGCCAATGTATATAACTGCTCCGCCATTGGAAGGCAGTCGGCGTCCTCAGAACCGCAAAAGATGCTCAAAGCAATTTCCTTTTTACCGACAGCATCAATCACACGCACGGCATCGTCCTGCATTATCGGTATCCATGGGCTTTGCAGAATCAGCATGTCGCAGCGCGCGGGCGTGAAAAGCACCGTGCGCAGCAGCATATCGCACCCCGCTGAAAAGCCGCCGCAGACTATTTGCCCATAACCTTCGCTTTGTATTCTTTTGAGCGCCCTTGCTACGGACTGATATGACACCATGTCATAGCTCCACCGATACGTTCCGTATCCGTCCGGCTCCGCGCTTTGTATCGTTTCTATCTGCCATTGGCTGTTCCCGCCAAGCAGCGTTTCCCAATCATTTCGCGCCGTTTGTCCATTTTGTGTGTTGCCATGGACGGCAAGGAACAGTTTGTCTGCCTTCTTCCGTTCCCACGAAAACACTTCTTTGGTCTTAGCCGCTGCGTCCGCATATCGCCCACCGGAAACGGCTTTAAGCGCAATAAACTCAGCGTTATCTTTAAGCAGCTCAAGGTCATCGTCCTCCAGCACCTCCGGCCGATACCACCATCCGTTATCGGCAACGGCTTTTCTTATCCATGCCAAGGCTTTTTGGGGCATACCGGCTCCGCCCGCCAGGCATGCAAGGAAATACAGCGCCTGCGGACCTAAGCTCTCGGCATCATTTTCATACGCACCGGCTAAAAAGCGATACGCCTCAGCATATCCGCTCTCCGCTATCGAAAGCGTTGCTTCCAGTATGTCGTTTTCTTTTTTAGTATTCAACAGGCGTTTTACTCCTTTGCCAGCAGCGGGGACTTGAGCAGCGCCCGCTTAGTGCTTTCAAGATGCGTTCTAAGTATCGCCTTGGCAAGCACGGTGTCCTTTGCTTCGCAGGCGTCTATTAGCGCGCGGTGCTCGGCTATGTTCTTCACGCGTGGCATGTCCGCCTTGGTATAAAACGGGTGCAGATATCTGTCCACATTGGCATGGAACTGATCTATCAGCCCTATGGCAACCTTGTTGCCGCTGGGTTCATACAGAGCGAAGTGCAGCTTAAGATTGATGGAATCAATATACTCCATGTTCTGTTCTTCATTAAATTCATCAAGATACTGCCTGGCCTTGCATATGGTTTCGTCCGTCATCAGCGGTATCGCCGCGCCAAGCGTGCCGGTTTCAAGCATTATGCGCGTATCCATAACGTTCGCAAGCTCGCTTGCGCACAGCTTTGTTACCACCGCGCCGCGGTTGGGGTATATGCGAACCAAGCCCTGCGCCTCAAGCTGCCTTAGCGCTTCCCTTACGGGAATGTGGCTCACGTTTAGCGTTGTTGATATTTCGTCCTGCCTAAGCGGCATGCCGCCCGGCAGAACGCCGCGGATTATTGCCGTGCGTATCACCTGAAACACCCAATCCCGTGCCGCTATGGAGCGCGGCTGAAGCTCCTGCGCTATTCTTGCAAATTCCATAATGCCTTCCTAACTCTCTTTAATTTTTTAGAATATATCGACCGATGTTGTCATACACCGCAAAAGCAGACTGATTGCATAGATATATTTTATATAATATTTGACGCTTCGTCAAGCCGAAATTGCATATTTTAGGATTATACATCGGTTTTATGCATAAAACGAAGAGCGCCGCATTTCTGCGGCGCCCTTCTATGGATGGGGGGTATGTCAAAACGGAGTGCCCGTCACGACCAAAGTTTGTTTTGACGTAAAGACTGATTAGCTCTGCCTTTCGCCCAGCGTAACGTCAACGTCTATCTGCTCGCTGCCGCGCTGTATGGTTATTGTTACCGTATCGCCCACATTATATCCGTAAAGCAGGGCGGAAATTTCGGAAGAGCTCGTTATCTGTTCTCCGCCGAATGCAAGAATGATATCGTTCACCTTCAAGCCGGCTTTTTCAGCCGCGCTGCCGGATTCGATGGAGTATATCTGCGGGTGGGTAGTATAGCTGCTGCCGAAGAACCCGCGGTTGCCGGTGGTAAAGGCCACGTTCTGCATCACTATGCCAAGATACGGTCTGCCGGTAACAAAGCCATGATCCATAAGGTCGGTTATAACGCTCTTAGCCGTGTCCATAGGAATGGCGAAGCCTATGCCTTCAACGTTTGCGCCGCTGGCCTTTGAATTGACTATGCCAACCAGTTCGCCGTCCGCATTGAACAGGCCGCCGCCGCTGTTGCCGGGGTTTATGCTGGCGTTCACCTGCATAAGCGTCATCTGCTGACCGTCAATGGTAACTTCCCTGTCAAGGCCGCTCACAATGCCCTTGGATACGCTTGTGGCAAGCACGCCAAGAGGGTTGCCTATTGCGTATACCGTATCACCCACCATAAGTGTGCTGCTGGAGCCTACCGTTGCGGCGGGCAGATTCTCGGCATCTATCTTTATCACGGCAAGATCCGTATAGCTGTCCGCGCCTATGAGCTGCGCTTCGTATTCCGTGCCGTCCTGCAGATATACCTTTATCTTATCCGCGCCGGACACAACGTGGTTATTGGTAACGATGTAACCATCGGACGTGAGTATCACGCCGCTGCCACTGCCGACCGTTTCGCTTTCCGTTTCGCCATTGGAATACCAGTAACGTCCGGTGGAAACCTCGGCCTCTATATCTATGCTCACAACGCTGCTCATGCTACTCTGCACAACGCTCGTGCTGCCGTCGCCCTCGGCGCGGCTGTCATTCGTCTTAATGCCGCTGCTGGGCTGCGTAGCAGGGTCCTGCGTTACGGTAGGGGTATTTGCCGTGTTGTTCTGCTCGGGCGCTGTGGTTGCGTTATTAAGCATCTCCTGATGGGTAGGCTCATTGTTCGCGCTTATGCCGCGGCCTATCGCCAGTCCGGCACCAGTGAACAGCAGCGCCGCCACTATCACGGTAACTATCATCTGTGTCATCGTAACAAACTTTTTCGGTTTGCTGCCGTTTCCGCTGCCGCCGTTGCCCGCGCCGTAGGCATTGTAGCCCGGGTTTGCATTAGTGCTGTAATTATATTGGCCGTAGTTCGGCTGGCTCTGCTGCGGCTGTTCGCTCTGCTGGGCGTTCTGCTGCGGGTTTTGCTGTTCATACCATTTCCAGTTGTTTTCCATATTATTTCCTCCTTTCGTTCCCGTTCCCGCGGAAACTCGTGGTCGTTTTCTTTTTATGGCCTTATTATACCGACAGATTATGTACAATAAACGAGCAGCGCGTATCAATATTGTGTTACATTTTGGATTAATTGTGTCCTGCCGCGCGAAAGCAAATGTTTACAGATTGGTAAAATTGCTCAGGCTTGATGATAAGCGTGTTGCGGAGTATAATATTGAAAGAATACTTTATATAAATAAGCAGAAAGGTATTGTTTACGCATGAAAACACGCCGCCGCAGAAGGCGCAGAATCACGGCAAAGTTCGTGATAATACTGGTATTGTTCATAATCGCGCTCACGCTTGGCATACTTGTGCTGAGCAATTCGGGAAGCGATAACGACAATGTAGTTCCCGGCGAAACGCAAAAGCCCGGACTGATCGATTCCATATTCAGCAAAACGCCCGAGCCTACCGAAACGCCCGAACCCGAGCCCACCGAAACGCCCGAGCCTACCCCCACTCCCCTGCCGGAGTTCAGTCCGTATGCAATAGAAGGCACGCGGCCGAGCGATTTCGGCATGGAAACAGCCATAGAGGTCAATGGCGAGATAGTTTCAAGCTATCAGCGGGAGCAGACCATAGACTTTGGCGAGGGCAGGGATTATACCCAGCTTGAGGGTATTATCACCTTCCGCGGCAACAATTTCCGCGACAATCCCGCCTACGGCACTGCTACAATAGTTGAAAAAACGCTGGACGATGCCAACGCATGGATAGTGAACACCGGCAGCGTGCCAAAGGTATACGGTTCCGGCGCATGGACAGGCTCCGGCTGGACGGGACAGCCGCTCATCGTCCGCTGGCCAGAAGAAACCAAGCGCATAATGAACCTTTACGATTCCGCCAAGAATAAGACCGATCTTGTTGAAGTAATATATGCCACTATGGATGGGCATATTTACTTCCTTGACCTTGACACCGGCGAACGCACGCGCGACCCCATCAACATGGGCCGCTATCCCTTCAAGGGTGCGGGCGCGCTCGATCCGCGCGGCTATCCGCTGATGTATCTCGGCTCCGGCGACGACAGTAAGGATGATGGCGAGGGCTCTTCGCACGCATCCATAATCAGCCTTATAGACGGCAAAGTACTGTATGAATTCGGAAGCAAGGATAGCTTCAGCCTGAGGGGTAAGCTTTCGTATTTCGACAGCTCCGCCCTTGTTGACGCCGAGACCGATACTCTCATTTACCCCGGCGAAAACGGCATACTGTACATGATAAAGCTTAACACCAATTATGATGTAAACGCCGGCACGATATCCGTAGCTCCCGAAGTTGTAAAGTGGCGCTATAAGGGCTCACGCAACAACAGCACCGCTACGGTGGACGGTTCAAAGGGCTGGTGGTTCGGCATGGAGGACAGCGCGATAATCTGGCGCGGACACCTTATCGTAAGCGATAACGGCGGCCACATGATGTGCATAAACCTGAATACACTTGAACTGGTGTGGGTTCAGGACGTGCTGGACGACACAAACTGCACAGCCGTGCTGGAGCTTGAAAACGGGCATCCTTACGTATACTGCTCCACCTCCTTCCATGGCGGCTGGCGCGCGGATACGAATGCAAAGGCGTCCATACCCATATGGAAGCTGGATGCCGAAACGGGCCGCATAGTTTGGAAGAACACGGATTATTCCTGCCAGACCGTATCCGGCGTATCCGGCGGCGTACAGGGTTCCTTCGCAATAGGCAAGGGCAGCCTGAGCGAGCTGGTATTCGCTCCCGTAGCCATGACGGACGGCCACCGCGGCAAGCTTGTCGCCTTCTCTAAGGCCGACGGTCATGTTGTGTGGGAATGCAACTTCGCCGGTTACCCGTGGTCCAGCCCCGTTGTGGTATATGACCAGAACGGCAACGGATATTTAATACAGTGCAACTCCTCCGGCTATATGCACCTTGTTGACGGGCAGACCGGAACCATACTTTATGAATTCTCGCTCGGTTCGAATGTAGAAGCCTCCCCAGCCGTGTTTGAAAACACCGTGGTGGTCGGCACCCGCGGCCAGAAGATATATGGCGTAAAGATAAAATAACATAGAGCACAAGCAAAAAGCACTTCACATGAAGTGCTTTTTTGTTTTATAGGTTTATTGAAGATGCTTACCAGCGTTTCATATTCTTCTCAAATTTTTCTGTATATGCTTGTTTCAGTTCTTCAGCGCTGATGCCGTAGCAAAGCATAACGTCATTATAATACATCAGAACGTCTGCCATTTCCTCAACCAGATCTTTTCTCAGTTCTTCCGTTGCCGCTGCGTTTGCCCCGCCATGCTTTTTTACTATGTCTATCACTTCGCCTATTTCACCAACCATCCACAGCAGCTTGTTCTGCCCCACTTCTGGGCATATAGGCTCCCATTTATGCTTGTATTTATCCTGTAAAGCCCTCTGCATTTCCTGCATTTCGTTTATGCTGAAGTCTGCCATAAGGTACACGTCTCCTAAATTCAAATCTATATGAATCATTTTACCCCAATGTATACAGAAGGAGCAATAGGAAAAAGCCCATGCTGTGCATAGGCTTTTTTGTTTGGTGGGGATGGAGGGGCTCGAACCCCCGACCTCTTCGATGTGAGCGAAGCGCTCTAACCAGCTGGGCTACATCCCCGGCGCGAGATATATTTTACAACAAATCCGCGCTTAATGCAACACCTAAATTTCATTCGCAGGAAAATAGCGGTGCGGTGTGCGAGTTTTACCTCTCCTGAATCGTTATATCGCCGGAAACGGTATCTATGTCAAAGTCCGCAGATGCATCGCCATAAACATAGTTTGAACCGTTTTTGGTCAGCCCGAATACGCTGCTCACATCGCCCGATACGGTCGATACCATCATATTAAATCCGGCACCTTGTGGTAGCTGCATTGTGACATCGCCGGAAACCGTGCCGATTTTAAGCTCCTTTATTCCGTCGCTTTCGTCCGTGAACCATACTCCACCGAAGGTAGAATTAAGTTTGGCATTGCCATAGCCGCCGTCTATGGTCATCTCTCCAGATATAGACACAACCTTTATCGTGTCAGCCGCGCAGTCGTTTGCATTGATAAGTCCGGATACGGTGTCCAGCTCCATTTCCTTTGCGGTAATGTTCTCAATATCTATATCACCCGATATGCTGTTTGCGTTCAGCTCGTTAAGCTTGGCGCTCGAGATATAGGTATCATTGGATACGCCGTCAAGCTGTATATCCATCTCACCTGACTCCAGCATGGCCCGCGGCACGCTTACAACAAGCTCCTTCGGCTTTATTATTTCGTCCAGATTGAGCATGGCTGCGTCCACGCCGTACCATGTATGCTTTTTGCAGAAACGCACCGTAAGCTTGCCATCGGCTATTTTATAGCGCAGGGCGTATTCTTCGCTTATATTATCGTTGCTCATCTCGTCAAGCTTTATGTCTGTTCCTTCATAAGGCTGCACCCTGACAAGGCCGCTTACCCATTCCACGCGGATCTTATCTATGCCGTCCGCCGGTACGGAATACGAATTGGAGCCGGTGTATGCGTTGTTGAAGCCCGTATCGTCATCGCCAAAGCTGTACTCCACGCCGTTTTCCATGGCATTGCCAACTATGCTGGATATGAAGCCATCCCTGCCGGTTATGCTCTTCATTATGCTTACGCCGGCAATGAAGCCGACTATCGTGATCAGCAGCACCGTACCGCAGAGTACAGCCGCAATTATTGCTATTACTTTGCCAACGTTGCTCTTTTTCTGCGGCTGCTGAACGGGTTGAACAGGCTGCTGAGCTGTGTTCTGCGCGCTCTGCTCTCCGCCGCCAAGGCTTTTTATAAGCTCGCTCACGTCGCCTATTCCGCCTATCGCCGCTGCATACGCCTGATCCGGTGTATAGCCCTTAGCAATGCCGTCATGGTAGCGCTCTATCGTGTTCATTATCATTTCTTCGCGCATGTTATACGCCTGCGCCGTGGTAGGCGCTGCAGCGAACAGCCGCTCAATATGCTGCCTTATCCTGTACTCGTTTACGTTTTCCATAGTTTTAATACCCTTCCTTATTCGTCAATTCGTCTATCATGGCGCGTGCGTCCTTCCATTCCTCAAGCAGCGCCTCGTAGTTCTTCCTGCCCTGTTCCGTTATGGCGTAATACCGCCTGCGCGCGCCCGTGGCCTCGTTCCCCCAGTAAGACGTTATGCTGCCGGATTCCTCCAGCCGCTTGAACGCCGTATACAGCGTAGCCTCCTTCAGCTCGTACCTGCCGTTGGTTTTGCGCAAAATGGCCTTATTTATCTCGTACCCGTAGCTGTCACCCGCGCTGAGCCGCGCAAGTATGATAGCATCCGTATGGCCCCGAATTATATCCGATGCAATGGACAATGCGTTCGCCTCCTTACCTCGCCGTTGCGGGATACAGTATACTTCGATATACCTCATCTGTCAAGGTATATTTTAATTTTATGTATATTGTTTTTGATATATGCCTTATCGTATAATAACACAAGAGTAGCTATTTCGTAGCCGCACCCGGAGGCATGCATGCCAAGCATAAAGCTGAACGGCATAGTTACGCGCTATGCGGATTACAAGGATAACGACCGTATGCTTACCCTGTTCACATATGAGCAGGGGCTTGTTTCCTGCGCCGCGCGTGGGTGCCGCCGGGCAAAAAGCCCGCTTATGGGCGCAAGCGAATTGTTCGTTTCCGGCGAATTTGTGCTGTTCAGCGCAAAGGACAAGCTTACACTGGACAGCGCCGAAATATCCGAGCACTATTATCCGCTCAGGGAGGATATAGACCGCTTTGCCGCAGCAAGCTATATGCTTTCAATTGTGAACGCAGGTGCCGAGGAAACGGCAAACAGGCCGCTTTTCACGCTGCTCCGCTATGCCCTTGCGTATACTGCATATGCAGAAGTGAACCCAACGGACATGGCGATATGCTTTGCGCTCAAGTGCCTTATGGCATTGGGATACCGGCCAAGCATAACCGAATGTGCGCTTTGTTCAAAGGATCTTCGCCGCCAGAGCAGCGCGGCGTTCAGCGCGCGTTTCGGCGGGGCCCTTTGCGATAGCTGCGCGCGGACCGTATCAGCGCAGGACATAAGCCCGCTTTCTCTTGAAGCCATGCGAAGGATGCTTATAATGAAAGATAGCGAAATTAATCGCGTGGTTTTGCCAGAAAAGCAACGTGCGGAGCTTAAGCAGGCCGTGAACAGCTTCGCCGAATTTGCACTGGAAAAAAAGTTCCGCGCAATAGACATGATATAGCCGCCAAATGCCTTGACTTTAATTGAATTATGCGTTATATTCAGCTAAATGGGCTTGATCCTGCGCCGCGCAGGGATGGGCCCGTTTATTAGGCTATAAAATTTTTATTTATATAGGAGAGAATATGGAACGCACTATACGATCCGAGAACAGCATGGTCACGGGCGTTATCTGGAAGCAGCTGCTGCTTTTCTTCTTCCCGATAATGTTAGGTTCGCTGTTTCAGCAGCTTTATAACACCGTGGACGCAATCGTTGTTGGCAAATTCGTCGGCACGGATGCGCTGGCGGCGGTTGGCGGCAGCGCATCGAACATACTCAATCTTTTGATAGGCTTCTTCACCGGCGTATCAAGCGGCGCAACGGTAATAATATCCCAATATTTTGGTGCAAACGATCGCGACGGCGTGAATCGCGCACTTCATACGGCTATGCTGTTTGCTTTGGTCGGCGGCGCGTTCATAATGGTGCTTGGCCTTGTCGGTACTGAATTCATGCTCCGGCTTATGGACACACCGGAGGACACCATTGCCGGTTCTGCGCTGTATCTCAGGATAATGTTCATGGGCATGGTGCCCAACATGGTATATAACGTCGGCTCCGCCATTCTGCGCGCAATGGGCGATTCAAAACGCCCGCTGTATTTCCTTATAGTGGCATGCCTTTCAAACGTTGTGCTGGACCTTGTGTTCGTGCTCGTGTTCAAGATGGGCATTGCCGGCGTTGCCATAGCCAGCATACTGGCCCAGGCAATAAGCGCCGTTATGGTGGTCATGTCGCTTTCCGCGGAAAGCATGGAATACCGTTTCCGCTTCAGGCAGATGCGCTTTGAAGGGGACATACTTTCCCGTACGATACGCATAGGTCTGCCTGCCGGCTTCCAGTCCATAATGTACTCCCTTTCAAATATGCTGATTCAGGCATCCGTAAACCGCTTCGGCACGGACACGGTGGCATCCTGGGTAGTGCTTGGCAAGGTGGACGGCATAAACTGGATGATACTCGGCGCGCTCGGCATAGCCAGCATGACGTTCGTTGGCCAGAACTACGGCGCGGGCAGGTTGGACAGGATTCAAAAGAGCCTTAAGCTGAGCCTTCTGATAGGCGTAAGCATATCGATAGTGTTCGGCGGGGCGCTGCTGCTTTTCGGCTGGCCGCTGTTCGGCCTGTTTACAAGCGACGATACTGTGCTTGCAATGTCAATGCAGCTATTATGGTACTTTGCGCCGTTCTATTGGCTGTTTGTGCCGATAGAGATAATAAGCGGCGCGCTGCGCGGCATGGGCGATACGCTCATCCCAACCATCATCACCGCCACGGGCATATGCGTATTCCGCGTTGCATGGATATACACGGTCGTGCCCCTGTATAACAGCATGTTTACCGTGTCCCTCAGTTACCCGATCTCATGGGTGCTTACAGCCATAGCCTTCGCCATATATTACATGATAGCGCGTAAAAAGCTGATCGCCAATGCGCCCAAGCCCAGGACAGCTGAATGAAAAAACATATTTTAGGCAGCGTCTAACCGAATATCAACAGCAAAATCCTGCGTATAGATTAGGCTGTGCGGAGGATTTTGCTTATTTATTCCTGCTTTTTCAATAAACACCTGCAGTCTTTTATGCTTCATTTTATCGATAAAATTTGATTTATTGGCAGCTATATGTTAGAATACTCCCTGCATTAAAACGTAAGCGAGGAAAACGATGCAAGCACGAGAAATATCGCTCCCGACGCTTAGGCGGCTGCCTGTGTACCTTCATTATCTTACCTCCATAAGGGAGGAGCGCAAAAACATATCCGCAACGGCAATAGCCGCGTATTTCGGCATAAACGATGTCCAGGTCAGGAAAGACCTTGGCGTTGTCAGCGGCACAGGGCGGCCCAGAACCGGCTACGTTGTGGAAGAGCTCATTGCCCAGATACGGGATTGCCTTTGCTGCAAAAGCGATACCAAGGCCGTACTCGTTGGCGTGGGCAACATCGGCAAGGCGTTGCTGTCCTATTCCGGCTTCGCCGATTACGGGCTGAAGATAGTTGCCGCGTTCGATACGGATTCGCGCCTTATGGGCTCATACATAAACGGAAAGCCGATATATTCCGTAAGCGAGCTTGAGCGCGTATGCAAAGATGAAAACGCAAGCCTTGGCATAATTGCCGTGCCGGTCGCCTATGCGCAGACCATATGCGATAAGCTTGTATTCTCAGGCATAAAAGCCATATGGAACTTTGCCCCGGCAATACTGAAGAAGCCGGAAGGCGTGCTGATAGAAAACGAGAACCTTGCTTCCTCCCTGGCCATACTTTCGCGCCACTTGGGAGAAAGCGCCAATGAATAAAGGAGGCGGCAGCGATGAATCTTTTGCACCTTAAATACGCCGTTATAGTGGCGGAGACCAATTCCATGACCAAGGCGGCGGAGATGCTCTTTACCGCACAGCCCAATTTAAGCCGCGCCATAAAGGAGCTTGAAAGCGGGCTTGGCATAACCATATTCCGCCGCACGCCCAAGGGCATATTCCCCACCCCGCAGGGCGAGGAGTTTTTGGGCTACGCACGCAAGATACTTTCGCAGGTGGATGCGATGGAAGCAATGTACAAAAGCGGTGTTGAAAAGATACCGCAGTTTTCGCTTTCCGCACCGGGCGCGGGATATATAGAATCCGCCTTCGGCAGCTTCTGTAAAACGCTTGACCCTAAGATTCGCGCGGAAGTGATATTCGCCGAGTCCACGCCCAACCGCACCATAACAAACGTTACTGATTCGGGCTATAACCTTGGCATACTGCGCTGCCGCCGCACGCAGGAGCAGGGCTACAAAACCATGCTTGTTGAAAAGGAGCTCCGCTTTGAAATAATATGCGAATTTGACCCCGTGATACTCATGGCCACCTCTCACCCGCTTGCAAAAAGCACACAGCTTACGCGCGAGGAGCTTGCCCGGTATACCGAAATAGCCGTTGCGGACGCGAATGCGCCTTCCTTGCAGCTGAGCATTGCCCGCAGGAACGATATTGATTTCGACACAGCGCAGCATATATTCGTTTCCGATTGCTCCGCGGCGCTTTCGCTGCTTTCTTCCGTGCAAGGCGGCTTTATGCTCTCCTCCCCCATGAGCGCAGCCACACTCAAGGCGCGCAGCCTTTGCCAGTGCACCTATTCGGCCGAGGGCATCCGCAGCCGTGATATTCTTATTTATAAGAACAGCTATGCTCTTTCGGCACTGGACAAGGCCTTTATAGATGAGCTGATGAAGGTAAAACGCTCGATGAAATTGTCCAATGATTGACATAAATCACGCTTAACAAATTGTTGCTGTTTACAGAATACACTTTCTCTGTTATTATATAAGCAGGCTTTATGATTAAGATGCCTTAACACGGCTTTCGTTCAGCCTTACTTAGACCAATATAAGGAGACCTCCAAGCGACCGATGAGCATAACTGCGGACAGGATAATAGCCGTAAGCACGGGAAAAACCGTATATAAAGACGGGGATTCCGTAATCAAGGTATTCTGCCGCCCTTATACCAAATTGGACGTTATGAAAGAGGCTTTCAACCAAACCCAGCTTGAAGCCGCCAAGCTGAGCGTGCCGAAGGTGCAGGAGGTGTTCCTTTCCGAGGAAGGCTGGGCTATCCGATATGAATATGCACGCGGGAAGGCATTAAGCCATCTTATGGAAGCCATACCTGCTAAAGTCAGTGACTATATGGCGCAGCTTGTTAAGATACAGCGCGCCATTGCCGCGGCAGACGCACCGCTTCTCCCCTGCCTTACCGATAAGCTGAAACACGCCATATGCGAAGGCATACAGGATAAGAAGCAGCGCATATCCCTTTGCGCAGCGCTTGATTCGCTGCCCGGCGGTCAGGCCACGTGCCACGGCGCGCTCATGCCGCAGGACATAATAATGAATCAGAACGGCGGCTACTGCATACTGAACTGGGCGAACGCCGCGCGCGGCAATTCCCTGTTTGACGCTGCGGATACCTTTGTTCAGCTTACACTTGAAGATAATGAGCAGCTTGCGCTGTCTCAATTATATCTCAGCACGTTCAGTGCAAGCGATCCCGCACTTGAGCGAACAGTGCTCCGTTTTGTGCCAATATGCGCGGCAGCGCGCATCGGCGGCGCAAACGAGCGGGAACGCAGCATACTGAACGGGCTGATAAATCAATAATGAATATTCGAGAAGGAGAACTGAGCAATGAAGATCACTATCTGCATAGGCAGCTCGTGCCACATAAAAGGCTCACGCCAAGTGGTAGAGCAGCTTCAAGCCCTTGTGAGCGAAAGAGGACTTATGGACAGAATTGAGCTTGCCGGCACGTTTTGCATAGGCCAATGCCAAAGCGGCGTAAACGTAATGATAGACGGCCAGCGTTTCTCGGTAACTCCTGAAACCACCGCTTCATTTTTTAATAATGAAGTCCTGCCCAGGCTCGGCGCATAAGCCACGTTTAAGGAGATGCGATGGAATACATCACATTCAAAAAATCAAATTGCCGCAATTGCCATAAGTGCATTCGCTATTGCCCGGTAAAGTCAATTCGCTTTTCCGGTAATCAGGCCAATGTTATAAGCGACGAATGCATACTGTGCGGTGAGTGCTACGTTGTCTGCCCGCAGAACGCAAAGCAGATTGCGGACGAAACGGAGATTGTGCGCGTTTTGCTCGGCTCCGGCGCGCCGGTATATGCAAGCGTTGCGCCGTCCTTCACTGCGTATTTCAACGGCATAGGCATTGCCTCCATACGGGCGGGGCTTAAGCAGCTTGGCTTTGCGGATGCGGAGGAGACTGCTATAGGCGCAACGTTCGTTAAGCGCGAATATGAACGCATATCACGGGAAGGTGTACAGAGCGTTGTTATAACCTCCTGCTGCCCAACCGTTAATACGCTTATAGAAAAATACTATCCGGAAATAACCGAGTGCCTTGCGCCGGTGATGACGCCGATGCAGGCGCACTGCACGGACATAAAGCGCCGCCACAGCGATGCAAAAACCGTCTTTATAGGCCCATGCCTTTCAAAGAAGGACGAAGCCGCGCGCGTTGGCGTGGACGCCGCACTCACATTCGAAGAAATAGCCGCAATGTTTGAAAAAAAAGGCATTGTGCTTGAAAGCATGCGCGATCACGACGAAAAAAGCCGCGCAAGGCTTTTCCCCACAAGCGGCGGCGTACTTAACACAATGACATACAAAAACCCGCTCTACGATTATTATACGATAGACGGGCTGGACAACGTTATTCCCGCACTTGAGGATATTCGCCGCGGCGGGATAGAGCATTGTTTCATAGAAATGTCCGCCTGCGCGGGAAGCTGCGTGCGCGGGCCGATAATGCGCAGGAAACATCCATCCTCCGTGCGCGATTATCAGGCGGTTTCAAGCTATGCCGGCAAGGAGGACTTCAATGTTGAGCAGCCCGAGGTATCGCAGCTTACCAACGAATACCGCCCCGCATTTTTGCATAAGGTCAAGCCAAGCCATACCGAGCTGATGGAGATACTGCGCAAAATGGGCAAGGTTAGCCCGGCGGACGAGCTTAACTGCGGCACCTGCGGATATAACACCTGCCGCGACAAAGCGGAGGCCATATACCAGGGCAAGGCGGAAATAAACATGTGTCTCCCCTACCTTATGGAAAAGTCCGAGCGCTTTGCCGACAATATTTTGGACAATACGCCAAACGGCATAATAGTGGTAAACGATTCATACGAGATACAGCAGCTTAACCGCGCCGCAATGCGCATGCTGCATGTGCGTTCCCGTTCGGATGTTATGGGAGAGCCGCTGATAAGGCTTATAGACCCCATAGACTTCATAAACGCCGCCCAGTACGGCAAGCGCATAGTGAACAAGCGGGACTATTACGCGGAGTATGACATATACCTTGAGCTGACGATAGTAAACGATAAAAAGTCCGGCAACATGATTGGCATTCTCCGCGACGTTACGGACGAGGAAAGCGAGCGCAAGAGCAAGGAAGAGCTGAGCCGCCAAACCATAGAAACAGCGGACAAAGTAGTGGACAAGCAGATGCGCATAGTGCAGGAGATAGCCTCACTGCTTGGCGAAACGGCCGCCGAAACAAAGATTGCCCTTACCAAGCTTAAGGAGTCCATAGCAAATGAAGACAGCTAATAACCTTTGCGCGGACATTGGGTACCTTAGCATCAACCATACGGGCGAGCAGCTTTGCGGCGACCATGTGGAAATAGTTGAGCCTGAGGACGGCGATTCAACTATAGTTGTGCTTGCGGACGGGCTCGGCAGCGGCGTTAAGGCAAGCATACTTTCCACCCTTACTTCAAAGATACTTTCAACCATGCTCGCAGCCGGGCTGAAGCTTGAGGACGCCGTTGAAACGCTGGTGGAAACACTGCCAGTGTGCTCGATAAGGCAAATTGCGTACTCAACATTCACAATAGTGCGCATTGCCAACAACCGCAGGGTAGAAATAATACAGTATGACAATCCGCGCGTTATAATGCTGCGCGACGGCAAAAGCGTGGATATCCCCTTCCGTGAAAGCTACATAGGGGACAAAAAGGTCATAAAGGCCGAAATAGACGTGCAGGAGCATGACACATTTCTCGCCTTTACCGATGGTGTTGAGCATGCCGGCATTGGCCTAAGCTACAACTTTGGCTGGAAACGCGAAGATATAATTGACTATATTACCGCCTTCTGGAACGTTGGGTACACGGCCAAGACCCTTTCAACCATACTGATAGGCGAAACCAACCGCCTTTACGAGGGCAAGCCCGGCGACGATGCGACCGTATGCACAATACGGATACGCCGCCGCGAACCCGTGAGCCTTATAATAGGCCCGCCGTCCAATAGGGACGACTGCAACAAGATGATGTCCTTGTTCTTCGCAAAGGAGGGCAAGCACATAGTATGCGGCGGAACCACAAGCACCATTGCCGCAGAATACTTGAAAAAGCCGCTGAGGCCGAACCTTGACTTCTACGACCCAACCATTCCGCCCACGGCGGAAATAGAGGGCGTGGACCTTGTTACGGAAGGCGTGGTGACCATAAACAGGGTGCTTGAATACGCGATAAACTACCTGGCGGACAATACGTCCTTTGAAAAATGGAGCTACAAAAAGGACGGCGCCAGCAGAATAGCAAGGATGCTGTTTGAAGATGCGACGGATATAAACTTCTTCGTTGGGAAGGCCGTTAACCCGGCGCACCAGAACACGGATTTGCCCATCAATTTCACCATAAAGATGCAGCTTGTTAAGGAGCTTGCAAAATGCCTTGAAAAGATGGGCAAAAAGATAAATGTGAGTTATTTTTAAGTTTTGCTTATAAAAAGCAAGTATATTCAGGAGGATCTACAAAACCATGCAAACCCAATTCGACTTCACCGTGGTCGATCGCATAATAGACGATCATGGTGCAAAGCAAAGCGCGACGATTGCGATTTTGCAGGATATTCAGGAGCATTATCACTATTTGCCCCGCGAAATATTCAACCATCTTGCAAAGCGCCTTGGTATGCCGAGCGCGAGTATCTATTCCGTGGCCACGTTTTATGAAAACTTCTCCCTGGAGCCCAAGGGAAAGTACGTTATAAAGTGCTGCGACGGTACGGCCTGCCATGTACGCGGCTCCATGCCCATACTTAACCGTCTGCGTGAAGAGCTTAAGCTTGCGGAGGGGAAAAAGACTACCGAGGACCTTCTTTTCACGCTGGATACCGTGCATTGCCTTGGCGCGTGCGGACTTGCCCCCGTTATTATGATAAACGAAAACGTTTATCCCACAATGACGCCCGATGCGGCAGCCAAGCTGATAAGCGACCTGAGGGAGAAGGAGAACGAGAATGCTTAAATCACGCCAGGAACTTATAGATATCCGCAAGGAATACGCAAAGTATCTTACCGCGCAGCAGCATAAGATACTGGTTTGCGCAGGTACCGGCTGCATAGCTTCCGGTTCGCTTAAGGTATATGCCGAGTTTAAGCGCCTGCTTGAGCAGAAGGGTCTGCCCTGCCTGGTTGAACTGAAAAAGGAAAACGAGGAAAACGGCATCAGCGTTAAAAAGACCGGTTGCCAGGGCCTTTGCGAAATGGGTCCCCTTGTTACCATAGAGCCTGAAGGCTTCCTGTACATGAAGGTGCAGGTTTCTGACTGCGAGGAGATAATCGAAAAGACCGTGCTCAACGGTGAACATATCGCCCGCCTTGCCTTCCAGAAGGGCGGCATAGTGCGCAAAAAGCAGTCCGACATACCCTATTATCAGCTTCAGACCCGCATAATGCTGGAGCACTGCGGTCATATAGACGCCACAAGCATAAAGGAATACATAGCCGTGGGCGGTTATACCGCGTTTGAAAAGGCGCTGTTCGAAATGGGTCCTGACGATATAGTAAAGACCATATCCGATTCCAATCTGCGCGGACGCGGCGGCGGAGGATTCCCCACCGGCCGTAAATGGAGCCAGGTCGCCCGGCAGAAGTCCCCGATAAAGTACATCGTCTGCAACGGCGACGAAGGCGACCCCGGCGCGTTCATGGATTGCTCCGTTATGGAAGGCGACCCACACAGGATGCTGGAAGGCATGATGATTGCCGGCCGTGCCTGCGGCGCGCATGACGGCTACATATACGTCCGTGCGGAATACCCCATGGCCGTTGAAAGGCTGAAGAACGCCATAGCTCAGGCCGAGGAAATGGGTCTGCTGGGCGAGAACATACTCGGCAGCGGTTTCGATTTCCATATGCATATAAATAAGGGCGCCGGCGCATTCGTTTGCGGCGAAGGCAGCGCGCTTACCGCCTCAATAGAAGGCAAACGCGGCTTCCCGCGCGTAAAGCCCCCGCGCACGGTTGAGCATGGCCTTTTCAATGAGCCTACCGTGCTGAACAACGTTGAAACGTTTGCAAACGTTCCGCTTATAATATCCAACGGCGCCGATTGGTATAAGACTATAGGCCCCGAAAACAGCCCCGGCACAAAGGCCTTCGCCCTTACCGGCAACATTGAGAACACCGGCCTTATAGAGGTTCCCATGGGCACCACGCTTGAAGAAGTAATCTACGGCGTTGGCGGCGGCATGCGCGGCGGATCGGAATTCAAGGCCGTGCAGATAGGCGGCCCGAGCGGCGGCTGCCTCACCACCGAGCATCTCAAGATACCTCTTGATTTCGACTCTCTCAAGAAGGTCGGCGCGATGATAGGCTCCGGCGGTCTGGTGGTTATGGACAGCAAGACCTGCATGGTTGAGGTTGCGCGCTTCTTCATGAGCTTTACGCAGAACGAATCCTGCGGCAAGTGCGTACCCTGCCGCGAAGGCACCAAGCGCATGCTGGAGGTGCTGGAGCGCATAGTTGCCGGCAAAGGTCAGGACGGCGACATAGAACTGCTGGAGGATCTGGCGGACACCATTTCCGCGGCTGCGCTGTGCGGACTGGGCAAAACCGCACCCAGCCCCGTAATGAGCACCATAAAGTATTTCCGCAATGAGTACGAGGCGCACATTTACGATAAACGCTGCCCGGCAGGCGCATGCCCCAGGCTCAAGCGCATACATATCGATCCGGAGCTTTGCCGCGGCTGCTCCCGCTGCGCCAAGGGCTGCCCCGTGGGCGCCATATCCGGCCAGATTAAATCCCCCTTCGTCATTGACGAGAAGAAGTGCATAAAGTGCGGCGCGTGCGTATCCACCTGCGCATTCTACGCCATTAAGGAGGACTGAGCAAAATGGAAAACAAGGAATACATGCTCATAGACGGCAATCCCGTTGAGATAAACGGCGAGAAGAACCTGCTGGAGGTTATACGCAAGGCAGGCATAGAGCTGCCCACCTTCTGCTACCACAGCGAGCTTTCCGTATACGGCGCATGCCGCATGTGCATGGTAGAAAACAGCCACGGCGGCATGGAAGCCGCCTGCTCCACCGTGCCCAAGGCCGGCATGGAGATATATACCAACACCGAAAGGCTGCATAAGCACCGCAAGATGATACTGGAGCTGCTGCTGGCCAACCATTGCCGCGACTGCACCACCTGCCAGAAGAACGGCAAATGCCGCCTGCAGGAGCTTGCCTCCCTGTTCGGGCTGGAAAGCATACGCTTCAAGAATCTCAAGCCCGAACCCGAGCTTGACACTTCAAGCCTGAGCATAATTCGCGACGCTCACAAGTGCATACTGTGCGGCGACTGCGTGCGCATGTGCAACGAAATCCAGAACGTTGGCGCGATAGACTTCGTGAACCGCGGTTCCAAAATGGTCATAGGTCCCGCGTTCAACGAACCCATTGCCAATTCCCCCTGCGTGGGCTGCGGCCAGTGCGCCGCCGTTTGCCCCACGGGCGCAATAGTCATCCGCAAGGATACCGGCCGCGTATGGCCTGAACTTAACGACAAGAACACCAAGGTTGTGGCTCAGGTCGCTCCCGCGGTGCGCGTCGCCATGGCTAAAGAATTCGGCCTACCCGAAAACGAAAACTCCATGGGCCGCATCACCGCCGCGCTGCGCCGCCTCGGCTTCGACGAGGTGTACGATACCGCCACCGGAGCCGATCTTACCGTGCTTGAAGAATCCAACGAATTCCTTCAGCGCATAGAGGCTGGTGAGAATCTGCCCCTCATCACAAGCTGCTGCCCGGCATGGATACAGTATTGCGAAAAGAACCATCCGGAGCTTATGAAGAACATCTCCACCTGCAAATCCCCCATGCAGATGTTCTCCTCCGTTATCAAGGCCGAGTATGCCAATTCTTCAAGGCGCGTTGTATGCGTGGCCATTATGCCCTGCACCGCGAAGAAGTTTGAATGTGCGCGCGAGGAGTTCATGCACGACGGCGTACCCGAAACCGATTACGTCATCACCACGCAGGAACTTATACAGATGATACACAAGGCCGGCATAGTATTTGACGAGCTTGAGCCTGAAGCGGTCGATCCGGAATTCAGCACCTCCACCGGCGCGGGCGTTATATTCGGCGTTACCGGCGGCGTTACCGAAGCCGTACTCCGCCGCCTTTCCACCGACAAGAGCAAGAAGGCGCTCATGTCCATTGCCTTCAACGACGTGCGCGGCATGAAGGGCGTTAAGGAAACCACCATTCCTTACGGCGATAAGGAAGTGCGCATTGCCATAGTAAGCGGCCTAAAAAACGCGGAAAGCGTAATTCAGGCGCTAAAGAACGGCGAGCATTTCGACTTCATAGAAGTCATGGCCTGCCCGGGCGGCTGCGTAGCCGGCGGCGGACAGCCCTTCGGCACCAATGCCACCAAGGAAGTGCGCGGCAAGGCGCTTTACAGCGCGGACAAGATGCTGAGCATAAAGCGCAGCGAAGAAAACCCGCTGATGCTAAGCCTGTACGACGGCGTGCTAAAGGGCCGTGTACACGAGCTGCTGCATGTGCATTACAATCATAAGGAGGAGGAGTAAATGGTAGAGGTAAAGGTCTGCATAGGCACGTCCTGCCATCTGCACGGCTCCTATAACGTTATGATGAGCTTTAAGCAGCTCATCGAGGAATACAATCTGCACGACAAGATAAATCTTGCCGGACGGTTCTGCACCGGCTGCTGCCAAAATGGCGTTTCCGTAACGGTTAACGATACGGAATACGGCGTGTCCCCCGAAACAGCGGGCAGTTTCTTTAGGGAAACGATACTGCCCCTGGCTTCGGAAAATAAATAATCAGCCAAATTTTACACACAAAGGGCGGGCTTCTCCCCCGCCCTTTTCCTATATCTATTTAGGCTTCACTCCACAACCCCAAACCCATTGAAATACAAGGAAAACCGGTAGAAATATGATATAATAAGAGAAAGGGAAAACCGAGAATAACCCGCAAAAAGCTTGCATTGGGATGGTGGAGTACATGTATAAGGATAACAGCCAGCTGCGGATAGAGGATTTCGTATTCCCGTATGGAACGCTGGACCCAGAAAATGATTGGGTGAAGCTGGCGGCACTGGTTCCCTGGGACACCGTAGAACAGCGGTACGCAGCGCAGTTTGTGAATAATGGACACCCCGCGCACCCGGCGAGGATGGCCTTTGGCGCTCTGCTGATCAAACAGCGTTTGAAATGCAGCGATGAGTGGGTTGTCAAGCACATCAGTGAGAACCCATATCTGCAGTATTTCATCGGCATGAAGGAATACGGAAGCAGTTGCCCCTTTGGAGCATCCACAATGGTGGCGTTCCGCAAGCGGTTCAGCCCGGAAGACATTGCCGAAATTTTGGAAGCTACCATTCCCAAGCCGGATGGTGCGGGAAACTCTGAGCGGAATGATGATGATCAGGATCCACCCAATGGGGGTACGCTGACCATGGACGCCACCTGCTGCCCGGCAGATATTGCGTATCCACAGGATATCGAGCTGCTGAACGGTGTCAGAGAACAGCTTGAGTGCGTCATAGACCAGGTGTGTGACGGCTATGGGCTGAAGAAGCCCAGAACGTATCGAAAACGGGCCCGAAAAGACTATCTGAATCTGGTAAAGCGGAAGAAGCGCGGCACACAGGTAATTCGGAAGGCGATTCGGAAGCAGCTTCAGTACATTCGCAGATATGTGAGATACATTGCCGAATATGTGCAAAGCGGCATCGTATTGACGCAGGCCCAAAAGGACTGCATGAACCTGATGACGACAGTATATGAACAGCAACGCCTCATGTTTGAAACCGGCACTCACAGCATCCCAAGGCGGATCGTCAGTCTGCCGCAGCCGTGGGTCAGGCCGATTGTACGGGGAAAGGCCCATGCAAATACAGAGTTTGGCGCCAAGCTCCACATCAGTTTGGTTGACGGCTACATTCGGATCGAGCGCCTGGATTTCGAACCCTATAATGAGGCTGAGGACTTCTACCGCGCAGTGGAAGGATACCGGGCGCGCTATGGACGGTATCCCGCACGAATTCTGGCCGACAAACTATATCGAAACCGCCAGACATTAGCATATTGCAAAGAACGAGGCATCCGGCTGACAGGGCTCGCGCTGGGTAAGCCACCCAAGGACCGAACACTGACGAAACAAGCCAGAGCCCAGGAATATCAGGATATCTGTGACCGTAACGAAGTGGAAGGCGTCTTCGGAACCGGCAAAACGGCCTATGGATTAGGCCGCATTGCCGCACATCTGAAGGAGACGACCTTCTGCGTCATTGGGGTGGCTCTGATCCTGATGAACCTGACCAGGAGACTGCGGTCTCTTTTGCGCCTCTTTTTCTGCTGGCTGCAGTGGGGTGATTATGGCTTTGCGCTTATGGCTGCCTGATTTTTTGTGGGGTTGCGGAGCGAGGCCTATTTACTTAATAGCGGCTTTGTGCTAAAATTATTATATTATTATAAAGAAAAGGATTTTTATGTCTCAAAGCAGCGAATACGAAATACGTTATCTTACCACGGATGATTTGGAGCAGTATAACGCGCTTTTGCGCTACGCTTTTCAAATAACAGAGCAGGAATTGTATCAATGCGGTTGGCAGGATGAAGAAATAAAGCAATCCAAGTTCCCTATATTGGAACGCGCCGATGTTATAGGCTGTTTTGATCATAATAACCTTGTGTCGCAAATAGCGGTTTATCCGCTGAAGATGAATGTATATGGTGCCGTGTACCCCATCGGTTTCGTCACCAGCGTTTGCACATATCCCGAATATACGGGACGGGGCATAATGAAGCAGCTTATGCTGAAAAGCCTTCACCATATGCGCCAAAGGCAGCAGTCCTTGGCGCTCCTGTTCCCGTATTCCATCCCGCTATACCGAAAAATGGGCTGGGAAATAGTTTCAAACAAAATAACCTACACAGTAAAGGATAGGCAGCTTCCCGCTAAAGCTTCCGCGCCCGGCATAGTGCGGCGCGTTGATTGGGAAAACGAGGATTTTCGCAATCTGCATGCTAAATTTGCAGCCTTAACGCACGGCTGCCTGTTCCGCAACGCCCTTGCGTGGGAAGAATACTGGCGCTGGGATGCGGACGATACCATGGTAGCAATATATTATGATGTAAACGGCAAGCCGTGCGGATATATGGTCTATCTTATTAAAGACGATGTTATGCACATAAAGGAGATGATATATCTCAACAGAGAGGCTCAGGAGGGCCTGTGGGAATATATCAGGGCGCATGATTCAATGATAGATGAAGTAACGGGAAGTTCCTATTTCAGTGATTTGATAGCGTTCGAACTTGACGATGGCGATATTTGCGAAACCATTCGCCCCTATATAATGGGACGCATAGTGGACGTGGAACAGTTTTTTACAAAGTATCATTGCACGCCGTCCGCCAATGATATTCGCATAGCGTTCGAAATAGCCGATAGCTTTTTGCCGTGGAACAACCGCACCATATCAGTATGCTTCAATAACGGCGAATGCATTCTGCTTGAATCCGAACCTTCGCATAAGGTAACGCTGTCCATAGCAACGCTTACAACGCTGCTGCTTGGTTATAAAACGGCCGCTAAGCTATATAAGCTGGGGCGTATAACCGCAAACGAGCAGACAATACTTATGCTTGACGATGCGTTGCTGCATGAAATGCCATATATTTCTGACTACATTTAATAATATAGTGCCGGATATACCACGTGATATATCCGGCTTTTCTTTCACTTCATCTCAACCTCGGCAACCGTATCCCATTTTTCAACATCGTACCAGAAATAGCCTTCCGTTTCGTCCGCCATGCAATAGTATACAAGCATCATTTTGCCGTCCCTGCTCCATTGCAGGAACCGGTATTCGGTATCGGCATACGGAAAAACATTATTCATAATTGTTACGTTACTCCTTGCCCATGTGGTCATCAATATCCATATTGTGCCGCCTTCGCGGTTTTCCATTACCATTCTTTCCCCGTCAGGCGACCACCAATGCCCGATATATTCGCTTTTCGGATATGATACGCGGTATTCGCCCCTGCTTTTATCCGCATTGCGCACAATGTATGAATATCCGCCGCGAACCCACGGCAGATTGCTGCTTCCCGTTCCCATGGCGCGGCTGTACAGCGTTATGCTCCATTCGCCGCCCGGCGCAGTATCCTTCCCCATTATGTAAAAGTACCCCTGCACCCAAAGATGCAGCGCCGTAAAGCCAATTATCACGGCCAAGCACAGCGCCGCCACGCAAACATACGTATGCCGTGTGCTGCTAAGCTTTAATTGTTTTAGCTATATCGATATTGTTATATCGTTATCGGTATATCGTATTTCCTTTATCGATATGAATGTATTATAATAACATCATCAAACATGACTGAAACAAGTCAGGAAAGGATTTTGACTATGGCACGTTTTACTCTACCCCGTGATCTTTACCACGGAAAAGGATCCCTTGAGGCGCTGAAAACATTTGAAGGCAAGCGCGCAATGATTTGCGTCGGCGGCGGCAGCATGAAGAAATTCGGATTCCTCGACAGAGCTGTTTCTTATCTAAAGGAAGCCGGCATGGAAGTTGAACTTTTTGAAGGTATCGAGCCCGATCCCTCCGTTGAGACCGTTATGCGCGGCGCCGATGCCATGCTCAAGTTCCAGCCTGATTGGATAATTGCCATGGGCGGCGGCTCGCCGATAGATGCGGCCAAGGCCATGTGGATAAAGTATGAATACCCCGAGGTAACCTTCAAGGATATGTGCAAGGTGTTCGGCCTGCCCAAGTTGCGTAAAAAGGCTCACTTCTGCGCCATTTCCTCCACCTCCGGCACCGCTACCGAGGTAACCGCGTTCTCCATCATTACCGATTACTCCAATGGCATCAAGTACCCCATAGCGGACTTTGAGATCACCCCTGACGTGGCAATAGTTGACCCCGATCTGGCCGAGACCATGCCCAAGAAGCTGGTTGCCCACACCGGTATGGATGCCATGACCCACGCTATCGAAGCCTATGTTTCCACCGCGCATTGCGATTATACCGATCCTCTGGCAATATTCGCCATAAAGATGATTGAAAACGATCTGGTAGATTCCTACAATGGTGATATGGCCAAGCGCGACACCATGCATAATGCCCAGTGCCTTGCCGGTATGGCCTTCTCCAATGCCCTGCTCGGCATAGTCCACTCCATGGCGCATAAGACCGGCGCTGCCTTTGCCGATTACGGTGCGCACATCATCCATGGCGCGGCCAACGCAATGTACCTGCCCAAGGTCATCGCCTTCAATGCCAAGAATGAAGAAGCTAAGAAGCGTTACGGCGTAATAGCGGATTATATGGGCCTTGGCGGCAGCAACGACGATGAAAAGGTCGCCCTGCTCATCAAGTACCTGCGTGGCATGAACGATGCACTCAATATCCCGCACTGCATAAAGAACTACGGCGCGGACAGCTATCCCACCGAACAGGGCTTCGTCCCCGAGAACGTATTTCTCGAGAGGCTGCCTGAGATAGCCAAGAACGCCATTGGCGACGCTTGCACTGGCTCCAATCCCCGTATTCCCACCCAGGAAGAAATGGAAAAGCTGCTCAAGTGCTGCTACTATGATACTGAGGTTGACTTTTAATCCATATTCTCTCTAAGCAAAGCCCCCTCCACCCCCTGCGGAAGGGGCTTTGTGCTTATTCGCCCAATTACGCATTTATTCTATATATTCCAAAACTTATGACCCTATAAGGCTTGATTTTGTGTCGATACTGCGTTATCATTAACGATGGTAATTATGGCTTCCGCGCGGGCTGCACATGCGCCTGCGCACAACAAAATAAGGAGAAAAGGGACATGTACCAAATTGTTAACAAGCAAAACCTGAACCCGACGGTTACTCTTATGGACATCAAAGCTCCGTATGTAGCGGCCAAGGCTGAGGCGGGCCAGTTTATAATACTGCGCGTTGACGCCGACGGCGAACGCATACCGCTCACCGTTGCGGGTTACGACCGCCAGAACGGCACCGTAAGGATAATATTCCAGATAGTCGGCGCAACAACCGAAAAGCTGAACCACCTTAACGTGGGCGACAGCATACATGACTTCGTCGGCCCCCTTGGCACCGCCACAAAGCTGGACGGCCTTAAGAAGGTTTGCATAGTCGGCGGCGGCGTTGGCTGCGCAATCGCCCTGCCCATAGCGCAGAAGCTGCACGAGATGGGCTGCAACGTCACCAGCATAATCGGCTTCCGCTCCAAGGATATAGTAATACTTGAGGATGATTTCCGCGCCGTGTCCGACAGGATGTTCCTCATGACCGACGATGGTTCCTACGGCCGCCATGGCAACGTGTGCGTACCGCTTAACGAAATGTTTGCCGAGGGCGAGAAGTTTGACGAAGTCATAACCATCGGTCCCTTGATAATGATGAAATTCGTGGTCAAGGCCACTCAGCCCACCGGCATCCCCTGCACGGTATCCATGAACCCCATCATGGTAGACGGTACCGGCATGTGCGGCGGCTGCCGCCTGACGCTGCACCGCGACGGCGAAAGCATAACCAAGTTTGCCTGCGTTGACGGCCCCGACTTCAACGGCTATGAAGTTGACTTCGACGAGGCCATGTCCCGCGGAACCACCTATAAGGAGTTCGAGCGCGCGGCGCATGAGCATGTATGCAATCTCTTTAAGCAGGAGGTAAAATAAAATGCCTAACATGAACCCCAAGAAGAACCCCATGCCCTCCCAGGAGCCGGACGTTCGCAACCATAATTTCAAAGAAGTTGCCCTTGGCTACACCGAGGAGATAGCCCTTGACGAGGCCGCCCGCTGCCTTAACTGCAAGAATATGCCCTGCGTAAACGGCTGCCCGGTAAACATACACATTCCCGAATTCATCGCAAAGATACGCGAAATGGACTTTGAAGGCGCATACCAGGTGATTTCCCGCGATTCCAGCCTGCCCGCGGTTTGCGGCCGTGTTTGCCCGCAGGAAACCCAGTGCGAATCCAAGTGCGTGCGCGGCATAAAGGGCGAACCCGTCGGCATAGGCCGTCTGGAGCGCTTTGTTGCCGATTGGCATAACGCCCATTCCACCACCCCCAGCGATATTCCCGCCTCCAACGGTCACAAGGTTGCCATAGTCGGCAGCGGCCCTTCCGGCCTCACCTGCGCGGGCGATCTGGCGCGCAAAGGCTACAAGGTCAGCGTATTTGAAGCGCTGCATACCGCCGGCGGCGTGCTGGTATACGGCATACCGGAATTCCGTCTTCCCAAGGCCATAGTTCAGAAGGAAATAGACAACCTGAGCGCACTTGGCGTGGACGTAGAGACTAACATGGTAATAGGCAAGACCCTGACCATAGACGAGCTGTTCGACATGGGCTACGAGGCCGTGTTCATCGGCTCCGGCGCAGGTCTGCCCATGTTTATGAACATCCCCGGCGAAAACCTGAAGGGCGTATATTCCGCCAACGAGTTCCTTACCCGCATAAACCTGATGAAGGCTTATCGTGAAGACAGCGACACTCCCATCATGCACGGCAAGCACGTTGCGGTAGTTGGCGGCGGCAACGTTGCCATGGATGCCGCGCGCTGCGCAAGAAGGCTCGGCGCCGAGGTCAAGATAGTATATCGCCGCAGCGAGAGCGAGCTGCCCGCCAGGCGTGAAGAAGTTGAGCATGCAAAGGAAGAAGGCATTGAATTCTGCCTGCTGACCACTCCCCTTTCCATAAAGGGCGATGACAAGTTCAGCGTATGCGCCATGAACTGCCAGAAGATGGAACTTGGCGAACCCGATGCTTCCGGCCGCCGCCGTCCCATACCCGTGGATGGCAGCGAATATGATATAGATGTAGACTGCGTCATAATGGCGCTGGGCACCTCCCCCAACCCCCTCATCAAGTCCACCACCAAGGGCCTTGAGGTCAACCGCAAGGGCGGCATAATCGTTGAGGAAGCCACCGGTAAGACCAGCCGTGACGCCGTGTATGCCGGCGGCGATGCCGTTACCGGCGCGGCCACCGTCATATCCGCCATGGGCGCGGGCAAAACCGCTGCCAAGGCCATAGACGAATACCTTGCCAACAAATAAGCAGTAAGCTGAAAAGCTATGCATAAATGCGCCGGACGACGACATATCGCCCGGCGCATTGTTTTTGTTGTATCCTGCCGCATTTATATGTATAATCATGTATACAGGCAGATGCGTACTCCGCCGAGAAAGAGGAACACACGAATTTGGAAAGCTTTACACTTGATAGGGAAATGAAACTGCCCGGCGTACCGCTGAGAGGGCTGGTAATGCTGCCGGGTGAGCTTTTGCATTTTGACATAGCGCGGGAGGAAAGCCGACGTGCCGTCCGCGCGGCCGAAGAAAAGGACTCCTTCGTATTCCTTACCACGCAGAAGGACAGCGCAAAAACCACCGTTAAGGCCGAAGACGTATTCAGTATGGGCGTGATATGCCGCATACGGCAAACCGTCAATATGCCGGGCGGCATGCTCCGCGCGCTTGTGCTGGGGCTTTGCCGTGCGCGTATAAAGGATGCGCAGTACGGCAGCTATACCACAGTTACTGTGGAAACAATCGAGGACGAGCCCTGCAACCCGCTGGTAGCCGAAGCGCTGCGCCGCAGGATAGATTCTTCCTTTAACGATTACCTCAGCGTGACCACCCGCATAAATGCAGAAACCGCCGAAAATATACGCCAGCTGCCCTCAGCGGGCCAGTATGCCGATGCGGTAGCCAACGCCGTGTTTGTTAAGTCAAACATGCGCCAGGCCGCGCTGGACGCAATAAGCGTTGAAGAAAGGCTGAAAATCGTGCTTGCGGGCGTAATGGGCGAAGTTGAAATAACAAAGCTTGATAAGCGCATCGCCGCAGAAGTGAAGCGCAGCATGGACCAAAACCAGCGCGAATATTATCTGCACGAGCAGATAAAGGCCATACGCAAGGAGCTTGGCGAAACCGAGCAGAACGAAGCAGAAGAATACATGCGCAGGCTTAAGGAAAAGCAAATGCCGCAGACCGTGCGCGAAAAGCTGGAGCGCGAGATAGCGCGCTTTGGCGACCTGCCCGCCGCTTCTCACGAGCAGCCGCCCATGCGCAACTATATAGAATGCATGCTCGATTTGCCGTGGAGCGAAGAAACCAAGGATGATTTGGACATTGAGCACGCCCGCGCAATACTTGATAACGACCATTACGGCATGGAAAAGGTGAAGCAGCGCATATTGGAGCACATTGCCGTTGCGCGCCTTACGGGCAAAGTGAACGGGCAGATAATTTGCTTTGTAGGCCCGCCGGGCGTTGGCAAAACAAGCATTGCATCCAGCATTGCAAGGGCGCTTGGGCGCAACTTTGTGCGGATGAGCCTCGGCGGCATACATAACGAGGCCGAGATACGCGGCCATAGGCGCACATATATCGGCGCAATGCCGGGCCGTGTTATCGCCGCAATGCGCCAAGCGGGCAGCATAAATCCGCTGCTGCTTTTTGACGAAATAGACAAGCTTACCGCAGACATGCGCGGCGACCCCGCTGCAGCCATGCTGGAGGTATTGGACAGCGCACAGAATTTCGCCTTCCGCGATCATTTTCTGGAGCAGGAATACGATCTGTCCAAGGTCATGTTCATAACCACGGCAAACGATAAGGACGCCATCCCCCGCCCGCTTCTGGACAGAATGGAAGTGATAGAACTGAGCGGCTACCTTGAAACCGAAAAGGTGGAAATAGCCAAGCGTCACCTTATCCCCAAGCAGCTTGAAAAGCACGGGCTGAAGAAAAGCCAGCTTACCATAGCGGATGAAGCGATAGTTGAACTGATACGCGGTTATACCCATGAAGCAGGCGTAAGGGAGCTGGAGCGCAAAACAGCCGCCGTTTGCCGCAAGGCCGCAATGGATATAGGCAGCGGCAAAGCCCGCGTGCGCGTAGGCAAGCAAAAGCTTGCGGCCTATCTTGGCGCGCCAAAGTATACCCACGGCGCAATAGATGCCATAAATGAAATAGGCCTTGCGAACGGCCTTGCATGGACAAGCTTCGGCGGGGAAACGCTGCAAATAGAGGTTCAGATAGTGCCGGGTTCCGGCCAGGTGATATTGACCGGCAAGCTTGGCGATGTTATGCAGGAAAGCGCAAAGGCTGCGCTGACATTCATAAAGGCCCATGCGGAAGAATTCGGCATAACGCTGCCGCTGGACAAAAAGGACATACATCTGCACGTTCCCGAAGGCGCCGTGCCAAAGGACGGCCCAAGCGCCGGCATAACCATAATGACGGCTATGCTCAGCGCGCTGAGCGGCATCCCCGCACGGGCAGACACAGCCATGACAGGCGAAATAACGCTGCGCGGGCGCGTGCTTGAAATAGGCGGACTCAGGGAAAAGCTGCTTGCGGCGTACCGCGCGGGCATAAAGCGCGTGCTTATTCCCAAGGCCAACGAAAAGGATTTAAGCGACGTGCCGGACGAAGTGAAGGCCAACATGGAAATAATAGGCGTTGCAAGCGCATTTGACGTTATTCCTCTTGCGCTTGAGCACACTCCGCAAAAGACAGCGGATGCATTCATACCGCAGCATGCGCACAGCGGCGCGGCTGCCGCGCAATAGGGAGCATTATGGGAAAGTTCGATATAAAAAAGGCCGTATTTGAAACCAGCTTCGGCCTTGGCGGAAAGTTTATACAGGATGGCCCGCAGATAGCTATGGTCGGCCGCTCAAACGTGGGCAAATCCAGCCTTATCAATTCGCTTTGCCGCAATTCAAAGCTGGCGCGAATATCCGCAAGCCCCGGCAAAACGCGGCTGATAAACTATTTCAGGATAAACGACAGCTTTTATCTTGTTGACCTTCCCGGCTACGGCTACGCCAAGGTCTCAAAGGCGGAGCAGGAAAGCTGGGGCAAGCTGATGGAAAGTTACCTTTCCGGCGGAAGCGTAAGCCATATATTCATGCTTATAGATATTCGCCACGAGCCTACCGCCGCCGATAAGCAGATGCTTGAATGGATAATATATTACGGCATTCCGTATACGCTCATTGCCACCAAGGCGGATAAGCTTTCCCGTTCAAAGCGGCAGCAGGCGGCAAATGCAAACGCCAAACTGCTCGGTGCGCCGCCGTGGGCGCTCTGTTACAGCGCGGAAACAGGCGATGGACGCGAAGAATTGGTGGCCAGAATTGGCGCAATAGTGAACGACAGTTTGTCAAATGCAAAGTAATGCACAAATATTGCAGACTTTTTGCATATGCTACTTGACATAACTATATGCCGTACGCATAATAGTGAAAGTAAAAAACAAACTGTGGAGGATGTGGCAATATGGCTTTGAGAAAATGCCCGCGCTGCGAACTGAATTATATAAAAGACGATGAAAAATACTGCAATGTGTGCCGCCGCGAAATGAAGGGCGGGGACAGCGAGCCGGAGGACAGCATAGTAATGTGCAGCGAGTGCGGCGAGAATCCCGCCGTTAAGGGCAGCGACCTTTGCGCGATATGCCTTAGGGAAGCCCGTAGGCAGGAGATGCAATCCGGCAACGTTGCGGAGCCGATAACGGATCCTGAGGAACTCGTACTTGGCAGCGTTGGGCTGGACGAAATAGAGGTGCCCATGCCCAGCGACGGTGAAATCCCCGAAAGCGAGCTGAGCGAAATAGATAAGGAACTCTCCTCCGACGACGATTTGAATGACGAGGAAGAGGAAGAAGAAACAGAGCCCGAGCCTGAACCAGAGCCGGAGCAAAAGCCCAAGCGCGGCAGGAGAAAGTGATATCACCCAATGAAGGTATTCGCCATAGGAGATCTACATTTAAGCGGAAGTTCAAATAAGCCAATGGATGTGTTCGGCTCAACATGGTCCAATCATCCGCAGCGCGTGATCTCCGCCTGGCGCGATGCCGTTGGTGAAAACGATCTGGTGCTGATACCGGGAGACATAAGCTGGGCAATGCGGCTAGATGACGCGATATGCGACCTTGAATTCATAGGCGCATTACCCGGCACAAAGCTGCTTTTGCGCGGCAATCATGATTACTGGTGGAGCGCGCTCGGCAAGGTTCGCGCCGCATTGCCCAATGGCTGCTTTGCACTTCAAAACGACTGTTTTACCATTGACAATATATCTGTATGTGGAAGCCGGGGCTGGGTATGTCCCGGTTCTTCGGGGTACAGCGAAACAAAGGACAGGGCCATATATGAACGCGAGCTTATTCGGCTGAGGATGAGCCTTAACCGCCTGCCGGAAGGCACGGTGCGCATATTGATGCTGCACTTTCCTCCCTTCAATGAAAAGCGGCAGGATTCCGGTTTTACGCAGCTTGCCGAAGAATACGGCATAAATTATCTCATATATGCCCATCTTCACAACAAAGCTTGTCTTGGTGCGTTTGAAGGTGAACGTAACGGAATACAGTATTCGCTCTGTTCCGCGGATCATTTAGGCTTCGCCCCGCGGTTGATTTTGGATGCCAAGGAGCCTGCTAAAAAAAATTCTTGCGATTAAACATAATTTCTGCTTGCATTTTACCCTCACAGCATGATATAGTAATCGGCAGAAAAAATGCGGAAGCGAAAGGACGGTGCAAAAAATGCTTGGTTTCATGAACAGAACGCCCCTTACCACCTTCTTTCCCTATTCCCGCTTTTCAATATTTAATGGACGGATTTAATATCCGTCTTTTTTTATGTGTGCAATGGGCCGCAAGGCTCTCGCAATAATATTTAATCATCACGCAGGAGGTAACTTTCGCAATGAACCAGAAAAACGAAGGCATTTACGACGCCAGAGGCCAGCTTGGTTGGCCCAAGACAATCGTACTCGGCTTCCAGCATATGTTCGCCATGTTCGGCGCAACGGTGCTCGTGCCCGCCCTTACTGGATTGAGCGTATCGGCCACGCTGCTGTTCGCCGGTCTCGGCACGCTGCTGTTCCATCTTTTGACCAAGCGCAAGATCCCCGCATTCCTGGGTTCTTCCTTCGCCTTCATCGGCGGCTATGCGGCAATAGCGCCCATGCTTGAGGATCCGGCAAACCCCGGCGTATTCAACGTGCCCAATACCGAGCTTCTGCCCTATGCCTGCTTCGGCGTGCTGATAGCCGGCCTGATGTACGTCATCCTTGCCGCCTGCTTCAAGATTTTCGGCATGAAGAAAGTTATGCGCTTCTTCCCGCCCATCGTGGTAGGCCCAATCATAATCTGCATTGGTCTCACCCTTTCATCTTCCGCCATCAATAACTGCAATACCAACTGGCTCATAGCGCTGCTTGCCATCGCGGTCGTAATAATCTGCAACATTTGGGGCAAGGGCATGATAAAGATAATCCCCATACTGCTCGGCTTCCTTGCGTCCTACATTGTGGCTGCCATCTGCGGCGAAGTTGACTTCACCCCCGTTAAGGAGGCCGCCTGGATAGGCCTGCCCTTCCAGATGCAGAATACCGTAATAGGTCTGCTCTCCAAGCCGGACCTTGATACCGGCCTGCTCGTGACCTCTATCTTCACCATAGCGCCCCTTTCCCTCGCCACCATGGTTGAGCATATCGGCGACATTTGCGCCATATCCTCCACCTGCGAACGCAACTTCATAACCGACCCCGGCCTGCACCGCACCCTGCTGGGCGATGGCCTGGCCACCTCCCTCGCCGCCCTGTTCGGCGCCCCTGCCAACACCACTTACGGCGAAAACACCGGCGTGCTTGCACTCAGCAAGGTTTATGACCCCTTCGTAATCCGCATAGCGGCAGTGCTTGCCATAGTGTTCAGCTTCTGCCCCAAGTTTGCGGCTCTCATCCGCATAATGCCTGCGGCTACCATCGGCGGCGTATCCATGGTTCTTTACGGCATGATATCCGCCGTCGGCGTGCGCAACGTGGTTGAAAACAAGGTTGACTTCACCAAGTCCCGCAACGTAATAATCGCGGCAATAATAATGGTGCTTGCGCTCGGCATATCCAACTCCGACGCCGGCTGCGTGACCATTGGCAGCGTAAGCCTGTCCGGTCTGGCTGTTGCCAGCATAGTGGGCATACTGCTTAACGCCATACTTCCCGGCAAGGACTACGAATTTGGCAAGGACGAGCAGGGCGACACCAGCGTAAACTTCAAGGTCTGATAAAGCCCAACATCAAGCTAAAGCGGCTTCCCGATAAGCAGGAGGCCGCTTGTTTTATTGTCCAGTCTTAAGTCCGCTTGCTTTTTATTGCGTTGATCAGCTTTAATCCATCGCTCTCCTCGCCCTTTATCTCTCCCAAGAAATAGCGAAACGGCAGAACGGATGTAAGAAATATAAAGATATTGCTTATAAGCGCGTAGTTTATAAAATATTCTATCGCGCTTGATAGGATAATATCCGAATCGAACGCCATGCCGCCGAATCGCAAAAGCAACAGCACCGCAACCGATATGAAGGATAAAATCGGGCCGCCCGAAAGCGTGGATATAAGCTTTGCTTTTGAATCCACGGTATTCCCGGCGACGGTGAATTCGCCGTCAAACACAAGCAATTTAACAGTCAGCCTTTTTGTTTTAAGCAGTCTTTTCCCCGAGCCTACCCGTATATGCCAATGCCTGTTCAGCGTCGAAAGCATATAGCCCAGCGCATGTCCAAGCTCATGCATGAATATGGCCATGAAGGACAGAAGCCACAGCGCACATACTAAAACAACCGTTTCTATTATTACAGCAATCATTTTCAGCATATATTTATCTTCCTTCAGCCCGTAATCCACTCCTTTATTAAAGCATAGCAGAAATATGTATAATAATCCAGATTTTATTAAAGCTTATTCGAACTTACTTGCGGAATTTACGGGCATACAAAAAGCGGAAGCTTTATGCTTCCGCCTGTTGCTTTTGTTCCTTATGCGTTCAGCTTACCGCATTTTCTTCCGGCAATAATGCTTTGCCCCTGCCGTATACCGGCGCGGATGTGCCGTCTATAACGCCCTTTGTTATTTCGCAGCTTTTTACATCCGGCATCGAGGGTACGTCGTACATTATGTCCATCATGGCGTTTTCCAGTATGGCGCGCAATCCGCGTGCGCCGGTTTTGCGCTCTATCGCCATGTGAGCAACCTCTCTCAGCGCATCCTCGTCGAAGTTAAGCTCCACCCCGTCCATTTCAAACAGCCGCTTATACTGCCGCGCCAATGCGTTCTTGGGCTTTGTCAATATGTCCATAAGCGCGTTTTCGTCAAGCTGCTCCAGCGTAACGATTATTGGCACGCGGCCTATGAATTCCGGTATCAGGCCATATTTGAGCAAATCCTCAGGCAGTATCTTTTTCAGTATCTCGCCCACGTTCTTCTCCGTTTGGCTGGATACCTCCGCGCCGAAGCCAAGCAGCTTCTTCGCCGTGCGTCGGGAAATGATATCCTCTATCCCCGCGAACGCACCGCCGCAGATAAACAGTATTTTAGACGTATTTATCTGTATAAACTCCTGATGCGGATGCTTGCGCCCGCCCTGCGGCGGCACGCTTGCAACGGTGCCTTCGATTATTTTCAGCAGCGCCTGCTGAACGCCTTCCCCGCTTACGTCCCGCGTGATGGATGGATTCTCGCTCTTGCGGGCAATTTTGTCTATCTCATCGATATACACTATGCCCTTTTCAGCGCGGGAAACGTCAAAGTCTGCGGCCTGAATAAGCTTAAGCAGTATATTCTCCACATCCTCGCCAACGTAGCCGGCCTCGGTAAGGCTTGTAGCGTCGGCCACGGCAAACGGCACCTGCAGCACACGCGCCAGCGTTTCCGCAAGCAGTGTTTTGCCGCTGCCCGTAGGCCCAAGCATGACAATATTGCTCTTTTGCAGTTCAACATCGTCCTTGGAATCGTCCGCATTTATGCGCTTATAGTGATTATATACGGCCACGGCAAGTGCGCGCTTTGCGTCCGCCTGACCAACCACATATTGATCCAATACGTCAACTATGTCCTTGGGCTTGGGCAGCTCCTTCAGTTCCTCTGGTTCTTCGGGATAATCGTCGTCTATAATATCCTTGCACAGCTCTATGCAGTCAGAGCATATGTATACGCCCGGCCCGGCTATTATACGGCTGACCTCGTCCTGAGATTTGCCGCAGAAGGAGCATTTGATCGTTCCATTGTCGTCACTTTTTGGCATCAATTTACCTCCTTGGAGGGATTATCTCGTCGATCAGCCCATAGTTTAGCGCTTCCTCGGCGGTCATATAATGATCGCGTTCGGTATCCAGCGCTATCTGTTCAACGGTTTGGCCCGTGCGTTCAGCCAGTATCTTATTCATCTTTTCCCTGGTCTTTATCAGCTGCTCCGCGTGTATGGCAACTTCCGTCGCCTGTCCGCGTGCACCGCCAAGGGGCTGATGAATAAGTATTTCGCCGTTGGGCAGCGCGCGGCGCTTGCCCTTCGCACCCGCTGCCAGCAGGAATGCGCCCATGCTTGCCGCCATGCCAATGCATATCGTCGATACATCACAGCGGATATACTGCATGGTGTCATATATCGCCATGCCGGCGGTTATACTTCCGCCGGGGCTATTTATATACAGGCTTATGTCCTTATCCGGGTCATCCGCCTCAAGGAAAAGCATCTGCGCAACGATAAGGTTAGCCTCGTCGTCCGTCACTTCCCCGCCAAGGAATATTATCCTGTCTTTAAGCAGCCTTGAGTAAATGTCGTATGAACGTTCACCCTTATTGGTCTGCTCTATTACCATAGGTATAAGGCCCATTTTTTGCGCCTCCTTTATGTTATTGTCAGCGTGTTTATGCGCTTATTTCTCCACTGCGCTGTCGCAAAGCATCTCCAGCGTCTTGTCAAGCACGGCCTGATCTTCGAAGTATGCCTTGTCGTCCTCGCTCAGCTTTTCTTTGAATTCCGCCGCCCTGTCGCCAAACTGAGAGCAGTATTCGTCCAGCTTCTTTTCAACGGCTTCGGGATCGGCCTTTATATCCTCCGCCTTTACTATGGCATCCAGCACCAGCTGGGTCTTAACGCGGCGTTCCGCGTCGCCCTTCATCTCGGCCTTCATGGCGTCCATAGTGGTTCCGGTGAATTTGCAGTAATCTTCAAGCGATATGCCCTGCATGCTGAGACGATAGCGGATATCGTTGAGCATACGGTCCATCTGGCGCTCTATCATCACTTCGGGAATGTCAACGGTCGCGTTCTCAACGGCCTTGGCCACCACCTCGTTCTCCTTGTTTATCTTGGCTTCCTGCTTGGCCTTTTCTTCCAGCTCTTCCTTCTTATGGGCGCGGAACTGCTCCATGGTGTCGAAATCGGACACATCCTTGGCCAGCTCGTCGTCTATTTCGGGCAGCTCCTTGGTGCGGATGGCGTGTACCTTAACGTGGAACACGGCGTCCTTGCCCTTGAGCTCGTCGCTGTGGTATTCATCGGGGAACTTAACGTTAAGATCCTTCTCCTCGCCAACATTCATGCCTACCATCTGCTCTTCAAAGCCGGGTATGAACATGCCGCTGCCGATGGTCAGCTGCTGATGCTCTGCCGTGCCGCCGTCGAACTTAACGCCGTCCACTGTGCCGCTGTAATCAAGCTCAACTTCGTCGCCGTTTTCAACGGGGCGCTCAACGTCTATCATGCGGGCGACCTTCTCGCGCTCGCGCTCGATCTCGGCGTCCACCATTTCATCCGTAACATTATACTCTTGCTTTGCCACTTCTATACCCTTATACTGGCCCAAAGTGACCTCGGGCATAACGGTAACAACAGCCTCAAACTCCACATCCTTGCCCTTTTCGGCGCTGAGAATGGTTATTTCCGGCCTGTCTACGGGCTTAACATCGTGCTCTTTAACGGCGGCTTCGTAAACCGCAGGATACGCTATATCAAACGCATCGTCCACAAATACATACCAACCGTAGGTCTTTTCGATAACGCCCTTGGGCGCATGTCCCTTGCGGAAGCCGGGTATCGCGATGGTCTTGCGCAGCTTAAGATACGCGCTGTCTATCGCCTTTTCAAAATCCGCAGCGGGAATGCTCATAGTGAGCTTCACCTGATTGCCCTCAAGCTTTTCAAAACTTGCCATAATATCCTCCGAACAATAAATAATCGTTGCCAAACAGGCGGACATACCGCCGTCAGTATAGCTTATCACAACCCAATGCCTTTTGCAAACATAGTTTGTGCCAAAATGCGCCTTTTTTCATTATGTTTACAGTTTTGCTCATTGACTTTTTTCTATTCAGGTAATATAATTCAGGTAACCTAATTTACAAAATCAGATGTAGACGTTTCAATTAATAGAATATGTAGAAATGCTGTACATCATGTGAAAGGAGAGCGTACGATATGAAGCAGATACTTCGCGCCAAGATATACGGCGATTCCATAATGAAAGGCACCATACTGGATGCTGGATACCGCTACCATGCCATAATGAACGAATACCTGATAAAGCTATACGACCGTTTTGGCATAGAGGCTGAAAACCGCGCCCGTTTCGGCATAACCGTGAAGCGTGGGCACAGCATACTGCTGCGCGATATTGACGAAGGATTAGATTGCGAGCTGGCGCTCGTCGAATTCGGCGGGAACGACAGCGACTTCAAATGGAGCGAAATAAGCATGGAGCCGGATAAGGAGCACCTGCCGCTGACCATCATGGCCGATTTTAAGCAGAACATAGCCGCCATGACAGAGGAACTGCGCGCGCAAGGCGTGCAGCCTATTATGATGACTCTGCCGCCAATAGAGCCGAACAGGTATCTGGACTTTGTTTCGCGCAACGGCAACAGCCGCGAAAACATACTGAAATGGCTGGGTTATGTTGAAAAGATATACGAAACGCATAAGTCCTATTCAGATGCCGTAGCAGAAATAGCGCAAGAACGCATTGTGCCGCTGGTGGACGTGCGCAGCGCCTTCCCTTCCGGCAATGCGCTTGGCGAATACATGTGCATAGACGGCGTGCATCCTGACAAGAAGGGCTATCAGCTTATAGCGGACAGCTTTGCTTCATTCTTTGAAAAAGCGTTAGCGTAACCGAATTTATTTTCCATTCTTTGGCGCATATCATGTATGCGCCTTTTTGCCATACTATCGTCAGATTGATTTTTATATTCGTGGCGAAAGGCGGGCAAAACAACAGATGGAAATAGCAATATGGATAGCGGTGCAGGCGGCTATGTTCGGCCTGGTATGGTGGTTTGTATCCTCCCGGCGTGCAAAGGCGGAAGGAACGATAAAGCGCCGTCCCACAGAACGCGCGCGTGAGGAAAACGCAGAGCTCAGGCAGCTTAGGGCAATGCGGGCAAAGTCGCTGAATATGCCGCTGAGCGAAAAGGCGCGGCCCACACGCATGGAGGACATAGTAGGCCAGCAGGAGGGCATACGCGCACTGCGCGCGGCAATGTGCGGCCCAAACCCGCAGCATGTGCTTATATACGGCCCGCCGGGCATAGGCAAAACCTGCGCAGCAAGGCTTGTTTTGGAGGAGGCGAAGCGGCGCGCGGATTCGCCGTTCAACGCGGATTCAAGGTTCATTGAGCTTGACGCTACCTGCATCCGCTTTGACGAAAGGAGCATTGCCGATCCGCTCATCGGTTCCGTGCACGACCCTATCTATCAGGGCGCGGGCCCGCTCGGCGCGCAAGGCATACCCCAGCCCAAGCCCGGGGCGGTTACGAAGGCGCATTGCGGCGTGCTGTTTTTGGATGAAATAGGCGAACTGCACCCAGTGCAGATGAATAAGCTGCTGAAGGTGCTTGAGGACAGGCGCGTATTCTTCGAAAGCGCATATTATTCGCCGGATAACACGGCCATCCCGCCGCACATACATGATATTTTTGCGCATGGCCTGCCTGCTGATTTCCGCCTGATAGGCGCAACAACGCGCAGTCCGGAGGATATCCCCGCGGCGCTGAGATCCCGCTGCGTGGAGCTGTTTTTCAATCAACTTGGGCAGGAGGAGCTGGAAACGATAGCAAGCGACGCGGCAAAGCGGCTTGGCTTCGGCATAGACAGCGACGCCGTATGCGAATGCGCGCGGTACAGCGGCGGCGGACGCGACGCCGTGAATATGATTCAGCTTGCTGCGGGCGCCGCACTTGAGGAAGGCCGCGGCGATATAGTGACGGACGACATACAATGGGTCGCGCGAACATGTCACCATGCGCGCCGCACATACGGCGAAATACGGCGCGAAAGCGCGGCGGGCGTATGCGCCGGACTTGCCGTAACGGGCAGCGGCGGCGGTGTAAGCATAGAAATAGAATGCACGGCACGCCGCGTGGGCAAAGGGCAGGGCAAGCTTAGGCTGCTCGGCATGGTTGAAGAAGAGGAGATAAACCTCCGCTCAAGGAAGCTGCGCCGCAAGGGTACGGCGCTTGCAAGCGCGCAGAACGCGGCATTGTGCTTCATGACGCGCTTTGGGCTGGACATAAGCGATTATGACATAACGTTCAACGTGCCCGGCGGCATACCAATGGACGGGCCGAGCGCGGGCATTGCGCTATGCGTTGCGCTGATGAGCGCAATAACGCTCAAGCCGCCTATACCCATGCTTGCCATGACTGGCGAAATAACCTCCCGCGGAGAAGTTAAGCCAGTAGGCGGCGTGCGCGAAAAGCTGGCCGCAGGCATAGAAGCGGGTGCGCAAACGCTTATAATCCCCTCCGCCAATTATGAGTCGGACTTTGATAAGCTTAACGCCACAATACTCTCCGTATCCGACATAACGGACGTTATGCGCATATCCTTCGGGCTCAGTTCCAAGGAAGAATGGATAGACGGCGTTATACCGCTCATGGCATAGCGTTCATCATACAAAAGGCAGCTTATTTCAAGCTGCCTTGCTTTTTCTATTCCACCCTTTCTATCAAGGTGCATTCCCTTGTTTGCTCATCTATTTCGCTTATTTCAAGGCCGCTTGCGCCGTCGCCAATCTTACATGTTTCATGGTAAACAAAGTACAGCCTCCCGTTGGCGCGGATATTTGCGGCAAAGCCTATAATATACGGCTCGTCCGTTTCAACCCCGTTTTCATCCGTTCTGTTTCGGATAGCCTCCGCCGGCCCGGGTCCGTCTACGTATTCATAATCTGTGCCAAGTATTCGCCGCCACGCTTCGCATTGCTCAAAGCATTTCTCCGCCGCCTTGGTATGCTCCTTCTCCATTGCAACCATTTTTCTTTGGCTTTCTATCTCCTGCCGATTTCTCTCAGTCGCATCTTTATCAAGTTCTATCTTCAATTCTGTTATGTTCAGCTTTTCGTCCGCCGTGGCGTCTATGTTGTATTCTTCCCCGTTTGAAAAAACCAAAGTGCGCTCCAAATGCGGGCTTGACGGCAGCGAATAGCCGTAATCGCCAACGTCATAATAAACGTCCAAATATGATTCTATCCTGTAATATCCGTCAGGGTCAACATAAAACGGGTCCATCCAGCCGCTTTCGTCGTAGCCTATCTGTCCTTTCCATTTTTCGCGCCCGTATATAAGGGCAATGTATTCTTCTCTGTTTTCAACGTTTGCGATAAGCTTGGCCTTGCGCTCCGCCGCGGCCTTGTTGGCCCTGTCCATAGCTACCCTGTCTGTTATGGCTATGGCAATGATTATTGCCGCCACCGCAAAGCCGGCTATGGCCCAGTTGCGCTGCACGCGGCGAAAATGCTCCTCGTTTTCCCAATATTTGTTTTTCCATGCCAGTTCGTTGCCGTGCTTGCCAAGATAGAAGCTCATGAATATGCCCACTATCGGTATAAAGCAAGCAAACGCCTGATACACCCTGTTGCCTATTCCCCACCATACCGGCAGCAGGAACGCGCCCCAGTTCCATTTATCCTGTATACCTATCGGCACATAGCGGCAGCGCTGCCCCATGCCCGATTCATTGCCCTCGTCCGTTTTGGGCAGCGGCAGCGGGTTCGGTATCATTTTGGGCCGCGCGGCATATGCGCGGCAGCGGTTTGCCAGTTCCTCTATGCTGTCCGCATCGTCGGCGTTTATGCCGCTTAGTATGCGCTCCGTTTCATTTGCTATTTTGCTTTCGCTTTCGGCGGCCTGCCGCCTTTCGGCAACTATCTGCGGAATAAGCCCCGGCTCCGCCTGCATGGAGCGTATGGCCTCCACGCTGAAGCCAAGCTCTCTAAGCGTTGCCACGGCCTTCAGCCTTGCTATGTCCGCTTCGTCAAATTCGGTATATTCCCTTCCGTTTCGCCATTGGCCGTGCGGCGCTATCAGCCCCTTTTCCATATAATAGCGCACGGTGCGCTCGGTAAGCCCCGTCTGTTCCGTAACCTCTTTCATCTTCATGGCAAATACCCTCCGTTTATGATAATACCATACATTCTTACGCAGGGTAAGTGTCAATACTTTTCCTGAAAAATATCGCCTTCTATGCCTATTATGTCCCCAAACGCTATGCTGCTACCGCCCGTTATGCAAACCGCGTGCGCGTATGCGTCAACCCGCCTTACGCATACCTGCTCCGTAACATACGCGCCGCCCTGCTTTCGCTCATCCGGTACAAAGTGCGTTATGCAGACCATGGGCCGCTCCTTTGCGCAGCCGCGAAGCCGGTTCAGCTTCTCATCCAGCCGCTGCTGCTCCTGCTCATCCAGCTCTATGCGCTCGTCCGTCACCCGCGCAGATTCGCTCAGCGCCGCTTCATATCCCGTCAGCGCGGAAAACGGCGAAAACTGTGCAGCGCGGTCGCTTTGGCTCATCGGCCTGTGCCGCGTGGACACATGATGCCGCATATTTATAATGTCGTCATATTTGCCGCTCATTCCCTGTGCCCTCCTATTTGATGATTACGTTCGCGCGCTGTTGCGCCCTCTTTCAGATTCATGCCCTTGAGTATAGCATTTTTGCCGAATTTTTTCTTTATGGCAAGCATGGCCTTCTGCGCCTGCCTTTCGCGCGCAAGCTCCGCCTGCTTCTCGTTTTCTGCCGCCGCGTCGTAGAATAGGCTCATTTGCTGCGCATGCTGCCTTGCGTTCAGCTCCGCCTCGTATTCTATTCCGTTTGCGCACACGGTTATGCGCCGCACAAGCAGTCCCTTGTCCGCCACCTTATCGAATATGCTCAGCACCGCTTCGGTTATCAGCCTTGTGCTTGCTGTTGGCTTTTCAAGATTTGCGCTGCCGTGCGCCTGTTTTGGTATGCTCCGCCCGTAGCGGTCGTGCACTACTTCGCCGGAATAATGCCGCCTGCGTTCGGCGTCCTTTATGTTTTCTATGTCGTAGCCTATATACAGCGCCATCTGCTGCGCCACAAGGCCCTTATCCACCAATTCAAGCGCCATGTTTTCCGCCATTTCGCGCACAACTATGCGCGTTTTAGCGTTGGTATACGGGCATTGCAGCACCTGCCCGCTGTTTATGCTGCGCGAGGCCGGCCTGTATGCCTTTATGTCCGCAATGGTGCAGCTTTCCCAGCCCCACGCATGGTCTATCAGCAGCTCCGCATTCACGCCGAACAGCTTATACAGCAATTCTTCATTATAATATTCATTCGGCTTGCCGACCGAGCAGCGCGCAACATCGCCCATAGTATGCAGCCCAACGGAGCTTAGCCTCCGCTCGTACCCGACGCCGACGCGCCAGAAGTCCGTTATAGGCACATGATCCCACAGCGTGCGGCGATAGCTCATTTCGTCAAGTTCCGCTATGCGCACGCCGTTCTTATCCGGCTCGGTATGCTTTGCGCCTATGTCCATTGCTATTTTGGCAAGATAAAGATTGGTGCCTATGCCCGCCGTGGCCGTTACGCCCGTGTTTTTCAGCACGTCAAGTATAAGCCGCATCGCAAATTCGCGCGCCGTAAGGCCGTATTTTGAAAGATACGGCGTTGCGTCTATAAAAACCTCGTCTATTGAATAAACGTGTATGTCGTCCGGCGCAACGTATTTAAGGTAAGTATTATATACACGGGTGCTGTACTGCATATAATAGCTCATTCTGGGCTTGGCTATTATGTATTCCACCTTCAGCGCAGGGTCGTTCTTCAGTTCGTCCGCGTCGCACGATCCGCCGCTAAACTGCTTGCGCGGCGCCTTCGCGCTGCGAAGCGCGTTGACCTCCTTCACCCGCTCCACAACCTCAAACAGCCGCGCCCGCCCGCTTATGCCGTATGCCTTCAGCGCGGGCGAAACCGCCAGGCATATCGTTTTTTCCGTCCTGCTCTCGTCCGCGACTACAAGATTTGTTTTAAGCGGATCAAGCCCGCGTTCCACGCATTCTACCGATGCAAAGAAAGACTTTAAGTCTATGGCTATATATGTTTTGTCGTTCATAGTCATCCTCCTTCACGCATGCAGAACGTATGTTTGCATTCAGTATACCATAGCTTTGCCATTCGCGCCATAGGTTTATTCAGGGAAGTTTGCTTTTCTTATTCCGCTATCATTTGTCAATGAACTTATTGTTATTTTAATCTTTTAGTATGACGTATATTCATATTTCCGCTTCTTTATCTGTATTTCGAGTTTATTTTTCTTCCGTATTGATTTTTTTGCCAACTTGATGTATCCTATTAGATGTTACATGGTAGACTTTTATTCACGGAGGACGCATGGATAAAATTCGTCTTGGACGCACAGAATTGATGGTTACCGCCTGCTCTTTCGGCGCGCTGCCCGTGCAGAGGCGCGGCGTTGAGGATGCGGTAAAGCTGCTGAGAAAGGCTTACGACGGCGGCATCAATTACTTTGACACCGCCAACATGTATACAGACAGCGAGATGAAGCTTGGGCTTGCGCTAAGCGACGTTAGGCACAATATAGTCATTTCCACCAAGTCCGGCGGGAAGGACAAGGCCACCGTTACGGCCCATATCGAAAACAGCCTGCGTATGCTGAAAACGGATTATATAGACCTGTTCCAGTTCCATAATCCCGCCGCCATGCCCATGCCGGACGATGAAAACGGCCCCTATGCCGCCGCGCTTGAAGCCAAGAAAAAGGGCTACATTCGCCACATAGGCATAACCAACCACCGGCTCAAGCTTGCCCAAAGCTGCATAGACAGCGGACTGTTTGAAACGATGCAGTTCCCCTTTAGCTATATCGGCACGGCCGAGGAAATAGACCTGGCGCGCCGCTGTAAAGAGGCGGACATGGGCTTCATAGCCATGAAGGGACTTGCGGGCGGCCTGCTTAACAACGCAAAGGCCTGCATGAACTTCATCAAGCAATACGACAATGTTGTTCCCATTTGGGGAATACAGACCGAAGAAGAGTTGGACGAATGGCTTGCGCTCGAAAATGCGGGCGACTTTGCCATTACCGATGAAATAAAGGCCATTATAGAGCGCGACCGCAAGGAGCTTTGCGGTAACTTCTGCCGCAGCTGCGGATACTGCCTACCCTGCCCTGCCGGGATAGACATTCCCCAGGCCGCACGCATGAGCCGCCTGCTCCGCCGTTCTCCCTATAAGCCCTATATGTCCGACGAGTGGCACAAAAAGATGCACATGATAGACGATTGCCGCAGCTGCGGCGCGTGCGCATCCCGTTGCCCATATGGGCTGAATACGCCCAAACTGCTCAAGGAAATGCTTGCCGATTACGACGAGTTTTACGCAGAGCATAAGGATTAATCACGCCAGTTTCCGCCTGCTGTGTGACCCCCCTCCCGCCGCAGGCAGTTTATCGCCCGGAGTCGTTCCTTAACCGCAGAACGGCTCCGGTTTTTATTTGCTCTTTCTTTTATTGGCATTATCTGATAGAATTCTAATATAAACATGTAATAAGGTGATTTAATATATGGCACGCAAAAAATCTCTGCTTGTAATGCTTAGGCCCCAGCTTATATTGATAGGCGCAATAATACTCGGCGTGGGCATATTTGCCCTGTGCTACAATGCGGGCGGAGTAAATATGCTGAGCGACCCGCAATTTGCCCCGGCGGATACGCAGCCAGCGGAAAGCCCACTGCCGGACGAGTCCCCCGCCGTTTCCGATTCGCTACAGCCCACAGAAACGCCAAAGCCTTCAACAACGGGCAGGCTGATACCCTATTATGCCGAAAACGGCATGTGGGGATACAAAAACACATCAGGCCAAGTTGTCATAGAAGCCATGTTCTCCGATGCCAATGAGTTCGATGGCGAAATTGCCTTTGCTGCACAGAGTAGCATGTGGGGGCTTATCAATCGCTCCGGCGCATGGGTAGTGGAGCCTGTATGGGGCAGCGTGCGCAGCTTCAGCGAGGATAAGGCAGCCGTTGAATCAGGCGACAGATGGGGCTATATAGACCGCACGGGCAAGCTGATAATAGACTATGCTTACCGCGAAGTGGGTGATTTTCATTGCGGAAGGGCCATGGCACGCTCCGGCTCCGAATACGGATTCATAGACATAAACGGTGACATTGCCGTATCCCAAAAATGGAGCGAAGTCAGCGACTACGGTGCGGACGTTGCATTCGCCCGTTCCTCAAGCGGCAACAGCTATATTATTGATAAGGTCGGTGAAAAGATAGCCACGCTGTCCTCCAAGCAATATGGCACGGCATACAGCGAAGGCTACGCCCTTATACGCGACGGCAGCGAGGTTTATTATTTCAACAGTAAGGCGCAGACGGCCTATAAAACCCGCTATCAGGACGGGCTCAGCTTCGTGGGCGGATATGCTGCGGTGCAGCTGGACGGCAAATGGGGATATATAGACACGCGCGGCTCGCTTGAAATAGCCAACAAATACCGCGATGCGCGCTCATTCTCAAACGGGCTTGCCGCCGTGCTTGATGACGAAACAGGGCTTTGGGGATACATAAGCACATCCGGCGAATATGTTATTCAGCCGCAGTTCGATACGGCGGAACCGTTCAGTGAAGGCTATGCGCTCGTAAGCCAAAACGGCGAATATTCGCTGGTCAATAAGTCCGCAGAATTAACACATATGTATTTCAAATAGGGCCGTATGATATTCGTCCGTATTATGCACACACGAGTATATTTACAGTGAACAGGTCAGGTCAGCATTTTTGCTGCATTTGGCCTTTTATTTATATATGCCATTGATTTTAGACGGATAAAACCGTATAATATGTCTGTACAGCGTGGACAGCGCGGTAACACATCTACAAAATAATTTATAGCGAGGTTTATGGTATGCAGAAAATGATGGATGCGCTTGTTAAACCGGAGCGTGCAAAAGGACTTATTCTTACCCAGGTACCCGTTCCAGAGCCGGGAATAGGCGAGGTGCTTATCAAAATACACAAAACCGCCATATGCGGCACGGATGTGCATATTTACAATTGGGACCCGTGGAGCCAGCAGCATATCAATCCGCCCATGGTAATAGGCCACGAATACGTTGGCGAAATCGCCGCGCTCGGCCCGGGCGTCACCGAATATAAAGTCGGTCAAATCGTATCCGGCGAAGGGCACATAGTATGCGGCCATTGCCGCAACTGCCGCGCGGGCAACGGCCAATGGTGCAAGGAGACCAAGGGCGTGGGCGTGGACAGGCAGGGCGCGTTTGCGGAATACGTATGCATACCCAAGACCAATGTTATACTTATGCCGGACGATATTCCGGAGGACATAATTTCCTTCTTTGACGCATACGGCAACGCCACGCACACCGCCACAATGTTCGACGTTGTGGGCGAGGACGTGCTCATAACCGGCGCAGGCCCCATAGGCATGATGGCCGTTGGCATCTGCCGCCAGAACGGCGCGCGCAACATAATAGTGACCGACGTAAACGATTACAGGCTGAACATAGCAAAGCAGATGGGCGCCACCGCAACAGTAAACCTGACCCATGAAAAACTTGAGGATGCCATGGCTGCGCACAGGATGGTTGAAGGCTTTGACGTTGGCCTTGAAATGAGCGGCAACGGCAAGGCGCTCAATCAGCTGCTCAAGTCCATGCGCAACGGCGGCAAAGTGGCGCTATTGGGCATAGCCGGCCCCGGCACCGTAATAGACTGGAACGACGTTATATTCAAGGGACTGAACATTCAGGGCATTTACGGCCGGAAGATGTTTGAAACCTGGTACAAGATGATAGCTATGATACAGGCGGGCCTTGACCTGACCCCAGTAATAACGCACCGCTATCATTACACGGAATTTGAAAAGGGCTTTGAAGCCATGAACAGCGGCCATTCCGGAAAGGTAATACTTTCCTGGGAGAAATAAAAAGGAGGAGCAAAGCACAATGAAGAACGCATACGAGATCTACGCAAAAGAGCTTGAAGGCATCCGCGAGGCGGGAACGTACAAGGACGAGCGCATCATTACCACAGAGCAGCGCGCCCGTATAGACACCACCACCACGCACGGCGTGCTGAACATGTGCGCCAACAACTATCTTGGCCTTTCCAACAATAAGGAGCTTATTGAAGCAGCCAAGGAAAGCTACGACAAATGGGGCTTCGGCCTTTCCAGCGTTCGCTTTATCTGCGGCACGCAGGGCATACACAAGCAGCTTGAAAAGAAGCTCGCCGAGTTCGTAGGCACAGAGGACTGCATACTTTATTCCTCCTGCTTCGACGCAAACGGCGGCCTGTTTGAAACGCTTCTCGGCACAGAGGACGCCATAATATCCGATGAACTGAACCATGCCAGCATAATAGACGGCATCCGCCTTTGCAAGGCCAAGCGTTTCCGCTACAAGAACAACGACATGGCCGATCTTAAGGCTCAGCTTGAGGCCGCAAAGGATTGCCGCATAAAGCTTATAGCTACCGACGGCGTATTCAGCATGGATGGATACATTGCCAACCTCCCCGCCATATGCGATTTGGCCGATGAATACGGCGCGCTCGTAATGGTGGACGATTCCCATGCAGTTGGCTTCATGGGCGAACACGGCCGCGGCACGGCGGAAGCCTGCGGCGTTATGGGCCGCGTGGACATAGTTACCGGCACGCTTGGCAAGGCCCTTGGCGGAGCGAGCGGCGGCTACACCTGCGCAAAGAAGGAGATAATAGATCTACTCAGGCAGCGCAGCAGGCCGTATCTTTTCAGCAATGCGCTTGCCCCGGCCATATGCGCCGCCAGCTTGAAGGTGCTGGAGATGCTCACCACCTCCACCGCCCTTCGCGACAAGGTGCATGAAAACACGGCCTTCTTCCGCAGTGAGCTCGGCAAGCTTGGCTTCGATGTGCTGCCCGGCACGCACCCAATAGTGCCCGTTATGCTTTACGATGCCCGCACTGCGCAGGAATTTGCAGCGCGCATGCTTGAAAAGGGTGTGTATGTAATAGGCTTCTGCTACCCCGTTGTGCCCATGGGCAAGGCGCGCATCCGTACGCAGGTCTCCGCAGGGCACAGTAAGGAAGACCTTGAATTTGCCGTCAAGTGCTTCAAGGAAGTCAAAGAGGAAATGGGACTGTAAATCAAGCAACTAAAAAAGGCGGCTCATGCCGCCTTTTTAATTTACTCCATGTCACTGAGCGCTTTGGCTATTTTTGCCGCGCAGCGGGCGTTGTTCAGCGCCAGCTTTACGTTGGCCTCGAATGCCTTGCCGCCGGTTATGTCCTTTATGCTTGCAAGCAGGAACGGCGTTATATTCTTGCCGTGCACGCCGGCTTCGTCCGCCTTAACAAGCGCCTTTTGTATAACTTCTTCCATGTAGTCAAAGTCCATGGCATATTCTTCTGGTATGGGGTTGCCTATCAGCATGCCGCCCTTCAGGCACAATTCCTGCTTGGTATGGATAAGCTTGGCAATGTCAGCTTCATCCTTAGCGGCATAATCCACGCCGTAGCCGCTCTTGCGGCAATAGAAGGCGGGGAAATCATTTGTGCCGTTGCCTATAACCGGCACGCCCATAGTTTCAAGATATTCAAGCGTGCGGCCTATATCCAATATCTGCTTCGCGCCCGCGCAAACGACTGCAACGTTGGTATGCGCAAGTTCCTGCAAATCGGCAGAAACATCCATGGTAACCTCGCCGTGCCTATGCACGCCTCCTATGCCGCCGGTAGCAAACACCTGTATGCCCGCATACGCGCAGCACATCATCGTGCTGGCAACCGTTGTTGCGCCGTCGCGTCCTTCGGCAACATAAATGGCAAAATCGCGGCGGCTCACCTTGCCAACGTTTTCCGCTTTGCACATCAGCTCAAGTTCATCCTTGGTAAGGCCTATTTTCACCCGACCGCCTACTATTGCCATTGTGGCAGGGATAGCGCCTTCGCTGCGCACAGCGCGCTCCACTTCCGCCGCAAAGTCAAGGTTTTCGGGATACGGCATACCATGGCTCAGTATTGTGCTTTCAAGCGCGACTACAGGCAGGTTTTCCGTAAGCGCCTCGGCTATTTCCGGCTGAATGTCGATATATTTGTTCAGTTCCATAAAAGTTTTATCCTCCCTTTAGCTGTATTTTTCTATAATATTTCTTATGAGCGCATCGCTCATGTTTTCATTTATTGTTTTTTCGCTCATTATTGCCGCTATGCCCGCCGCAAGCGCATAGTTCACGCTGCATCGCATATTCATCCCGCGCACAATGCTGCTCACCAGCCCTGCCATAAACGCATCCCCCGCGCCGGTGGCATTCGCCATTGTATCAATCGGTTTAAGCGCGGCAAAAAAGCTTTCCCCGCTTTTGTCAGCATAATAGCAGCCGCGTTTGCCAAGGCTTACCGCAACAGCATACGTTCCGCGCGCAAGCACGGCACCCGCTGCGGCAATTATCTCCGCATCCGTTTCCGCCTTAATGCCACTGAGCACTTCAAGCTCCATAAGGTTTGGCTTAACAAGATGCAGCCTGTCCGTAAATTTGGCTATTGTTCGGGCATAGGCCGTTGATACAGGGTCAGCAAATACTTTTGCGCCGTCTGCAACGTTCAGTATTTCATCTATGGTTTCCTCCGCAAGGCAGCCGTCTATTATCACGGCATCCGCATTGGCTATAAGTTCGGCATTTTTACGGATATGCTCCGCGCTGAGCTTTTTAAGTATGCGCATATCGCTCATGCCCAGCAGCATGTCGCCGTTATCATCCAGCATGGCAATATAGCTGGAGCTTGTTTCCCCGCTCAGCCGCAGCACATGCGTAGTGCCTATGCCGGCCGCTGCGCAGCTTTCCATTATTCTTTCGCCGAAAACATCCGTGCCCATGGCGCTTATAAGCTGCACATCCATGCCCATGCGGCTCATGTTTTCAAGTATGTTCCTTGTTACGCCGCCGGCGGACATATTAAGCCTGCCGGGATTTGAATCCCTTAGTTTTATGCTGTTTATGCTGCGCCCATGCACATCCAAATTGGCCGCGCCTATGCCAACAACGTATCCTGCCATGCGCATATCCATCCTTTCCTGCCGCATTATACCATAAACCGCCGCAAAAGCGCACCGGATAAAAAGTGTACTATATGTAAAATCGCGTTACGCATGGGACATTTCGGGGAAAAGAAGTCGTTGCTCCCCTATGCTTTTCAGCTTGTCACCAATATAAAATAAGCGGTAATCATCCGCGCCGTCATATGCAGCGAAATCAAACATATCTGCATCCTCCGCAGCAGGTGTAAAGCCAAGCATAAGGCTGTCGTACTCTGCGGTTATGCGCGGCAGCACGTTGCAAAGCGATATTTTGTTTTGGCAAATAACACTTTGCAGCGTCAGCGCGCCGCCATCCTGCTCCATTACGGCAAAGCAGTCAATATCGCCCGCATAGAATACGCTGTCCATATCCGCTGTATAGAACATCTGCAAGCCGAAACGGTTCAGCTGATCGAACGCGGCATTCGGCGCGGCGTTTCTTACGGCGGCAGTATATTTTTGCCTCATGCCCTCCCCCGCTTTTGTGAACGCACCGCCGTTTGCGGCCTTGGTTATCATGTTCGGCTTCAGCGTGCAGCGGTACTCCTTAACGCCTTCTGAAAAGCCCGTTTTTCTGTAAAATCCGAGCGCTTCAAGATTGGCAAAAAGATATATGCCGTCGCATTTATCCTTATATTCCGCCACAACATACTCTATAAGCCGCCTTGCTAAGCCCTTGTTTCGGTGTACTTCATCCGTCATAACGGTGCCTATCTGAATATAGTTGCGTTCTGCGCCGTTTTGCAAAAAGCGCATTCTGCTAGCAGAGACGTTTGAAAGCATCTTCCCGTTTTCAACGAACGAATACGGGATATAGTCGCCTTCATAATAGCCGTTCGCAACCCACTTTTCAAAATCAAAGCCGAATGTTTTCCTCGTGAGCGCGTTAAGCTGATGCCTTAGCGCATCGTTCCTTATATAATCAAAGACAAGTTCCATATGCTTTTCCTCCGCATAATCAAGTTTATTTTACCACATTCCGCCGCGCCGGGCTACGATAAAGCAATTTCAAAAAGCTTGTTGACATTTTTCGCTCAAACGGACACTATGTTCATTCTAACCAATATTAGTTAGGCAGGATTTTGCAATCAGACAGCCAACTTTTGCTTTTCTTTTTGCCCGATATGTTTTAACATAAAGAATGATAAAGAGAGGACGCAATGAAGCCGGTATCGGTAGACTCCGCCATGACCGCCCGTGCGGCGTTGCTCAATTCAACCGCGACTATCTTGCCATTGCGGCAGGTGGCGCAAAGCTGCCAAAACCACGACATGACGGAGCATAGCGAACATTGATTACATAGCTAAGGATGCATAATTCATGAAAACCATCTATTTGTTCAGACATTCCGCGCCGGACAGGCAAAGCACCGCCGCCAACAGCCAGATCCCGCTCGCGGCGGACGGCAAAGCCGCCGCGAAACGATTCTGGAACAAAATAAGGCCAAGCGAAGCCGTGGCGGTTTATTCTTCGCCATACAGGCGGGCATATGAAACCGCAGAAGCGATAAGCAAAAGCATAATAACAGATGCGCGGCTTGCCGAGCGGGAAACGGGCGAGCAAGGCACGTTCACCATACAGGCATGGGCACGGCAATATACCGACTGCGACTTTGCCAACACGGGCGGCGAGTCCTTCCGTACCGTCCGCACGCGGATGACGGCGGCAATAAGCTATATTCTTATGCAAACAAAGGACGGCGCGGCTGCGGCAGTAGTATCCCATGCGGCTGCGATATGCGCCTATCTTCAGCAATACTGCACCATAACCGTTACGGATGCCGGTAAAAAGCTTCGCCGCATCACGTTCAGCGGCGCCACCGTGCTCAATGGCCCGATCTCCACACCGTCATGCTTCGTGCTGAGGTTTGAGGACGGGGTGTTGAGTGGGATAGAGTACGTGGGCATATAATCAAAACAACCTCCGAAATATACCCGGAGGTTGTTTCTTTTTATGTCATGCTATTTTCCCAGCGCGTCGCGGTGGCGAACTTGTTCAAAACCATGTACCCAGTTGGAGAAATGATAGTACAGGAAGTATATTACCGAGCTTATTGACCAGGTGAGCGGATAAGCGAAGTACACAAGCTGTATATCGTGCGATATGCGCATGGCTATTGTTATATAGGTTATGCGCAGCACGCACCAAACGACGAGCATTATTGTCATTGGCACGAATGCCTTGCCGGCGCCACGGCATACGGACGCCACCGCGTGAGAATACGCCAGCAGGCAGAAGAACAGTGCAATTGTGCGCGCCTGCTTGGTAGCGTAGGCTATTACCTCCGGCGTGCTGCTGAACAGTGCGGCAAGCTTGGGCATGAATATATACATTGCAACGCCTATCAGCTCCGCCAATATCATTGCGCAGATTATGCCGAAGCGTGCGCCCTTCTTGGCGCGCTCGTACTCACAAGCGCCAAGGTTTTGGCTTGTATACGTTGTAAGCGCCATAGTGAAGCTGGTAATCGGCAGAAAGGCGAAGCCCTCAAGCTTTGCATAGGTGCCGTATGCCGCCATGGCGATTTTGCCGAAGGAGTTTATATTCGTCTGCACGATAACGTTTGCAAGGCCAATTACGGAATTTTGCACGCCGGAAGGCAGGCCGTAGCGCACTATCTGGCCCAGCATCTCGCGGTCTATGCGCAGATTTTTCCATTGGATATGGAACGCCGTGTTTTTGGAGGACAAATGTATCATACAAAGCACCATGCTGATGGTTTGCGAAATTGTAGTTGCAAACGCCGCCGACCACACGCCCCAATGGAACACGCCTATGAACAGCACATCCAGCACTATGTTCGTAAGCGAGGACAGCAACAGATAATAAAGCGGCCTGCGGCTGTCGCCAAGCGCGTTCATTATGCTTTTGCATGCATTATATAGCACCACGGACAATATGCCCATGAAATAATAGCGGAAATAAGCTATCGCATCCGGCAGCACCTCCGGATCGGTACCCATCCAGCCGAGTATATGCGGCGTCATGATTATACCAAAGCCCGTAAGAAAAAGGCCGCTCATGGTGCTGACCAGAATGTTTGTATGTATGGCGCGCTGCACCCGTTCCTTATCATCCGCGCCGAAATAACGCGAAATGGTGACGCTTGCGCCCATGGTAAGGCCTTCAAAAAAGCTGATAAGCAGGAATATCAGCGGACCGGACGAACTGACCGCCGCCAGCGCCTCGTCCCCCAAAAAGCGACCCACGATAAGTGTGTCCGCTGTGTTATAAAGCTGCTGAAATATTTGACTGAGCAAAACAGGCAGAGCAAAGCCCGCTATCAGCTTCCATGGGCTGCCCTTTGTCATGTCCCGCGTTGTGCTTTTCACCATAATTCTCTCCGACTAAGTATTCGCCTTTTCGGCATACATTTTATTATAACACACAAACAGACCGCATGGAACGGTGAAAAGGCATCCTGCGATCTGTTTGGATATAACTTATATTCTTTTCAGTTTAGGCTTATTCCCACTCAAGTCTTGGGCTTTGATTTAGGGTTATAAAATGCACTCTCGATACGCATTTCGTCCAAATAATCCACGTATTTCGGGCTGTACATAGGTTCCTTGCGAATTTTGTAGCCGTTTTGTAGCCAGCTATTTTATACGTACTAACCGTTCGCAACGACTTATTTTGAATGATTTGCAGCGGGTTTCGGTATGATTTCTGCCAATAATCACCCGGAATTGACCGCCTGATTCACCTCAAAAAACATCTTGGAGGTATGACCATGAGCAAACTTATATCCTATCAATTCAACATCGACACAGCCTGCGTAGAATTGGTTTTTGACGATAGAAGCCAGATTTCCATTGACTTCACCGCCGTTGAAAACGAAGTTGCCGATAACCGCTTCCAGCGGTCAGAGCTGGATTATCTGATCTACAATGACCCGCTTGCTTATGCCGATCTGATTCTGAACAGCAAGCTGAACGTCCTGTTTGAATAAACCGACATGAACATAAACGACAGCGTCCCGGTTCATAATGATTGGGCCGCTGCTTATTATATCATTGTATTCTGCGAACTCATTCCTCGAACAGATACAGAAGATATCCGTAACCCTCTGCTTTCATCTTTGCGTAAGGCACAAAGCGCAGGGCCGCACTGTTGATGCAGTAGCGCACGCCATTGGGGGACTCCGGATCGCCGGTGAACACATGACCAAGGTGAGAATCTCCGGCACGGCTTCTGACCTCTGTGCGGCGCATGCCGTGGCTCAGGTCCTCCAGTTCCACCACGGCAGGCTCTTCAATGGGCTTTGTGAAAGCCGGCCAGCCGCAGCCGCTCTCGTACTTATCCGTGGAGGAAAAGAGCGGCTCGCCGGTGACGACATCCACATAGATGCCCTTTTCAAACTTATCCCAGAACTCGCCTGTGAAAGGGTGCTCTGTGCCGCTCTCCTGCGTAACACGGTACTGCTCCGCCGTCAGCTTGTCCCGGATGGATTCCGCCGCGGGCTTCTGATAGTCGCCCGGATCGATGCGCAGCCGGGAAAACAGCTCCATCTCCGCGCGCGGGATGTGGCAGTAGCCGTTCGGATTCTTTTCAAGATAATCCTGATGATACTCCTCAGCAGGGTAGTAATTTTTCAGCGGACCGATTTCCACAAAGAACTTCTTGCTGCGGCTACGCTCTATATCCGCAATGCGCTCCACCGTCTCCTTCGCCTTATCGTTGGTGTAGTAGACTCCGGTTTGGTACTGACCTCCTATGTCGTTGCCCTGTCTGTTTTCAACCGTTGGGTCGATGACATAGAAGTAGGCCAGCAGCAGCGCGTCGAGGCTCACCTGCCCGGGGTCGTATTCCACCCGCACGGTCTCCCGAAAGCCGGTTCGCCCATGTTTGTTTCCTGTCCGCTCTTTTCCTTCGGCACAGTCTGCCGCCCGGCCGTGCAGCCGCTCAGCAGCAGTACCGCGGTGAGCAGAAGCGGCAATACTCTCCGATACATGGTGTATCCCTCCTTTCTGAGAAGATAAATTCGTTTGTCAGCCCATATCGGCGGCAAGAGCCTGGTCGATGAGCTTTTGCAGCGTCTCCGCCTGCTTCTTTTCCGTGATGGCGCCTACGATGGGGTCGCCCACAATATTGCCGCTGCGGTCGACCACATAGGTGGTGGGATAGGCAAAGATGTTGGTGGTAAACTTTCCCGCCTCACCATCTGAGTCAAAATACACATTCTGATAGGTGGCGTCCTTCTTGGCCAGTACATCTTTTGCTTCGGAAATTGCCGCTTCATCGCCATCCAATGTGAAGGTGTTGACACCGATGAGTGCGCCGCCCTTCTTCGCAAGCTCCTTGTTCAGTGCGTCCAGCTCGGAAAGCTCGCCCACGCAGGGATTGCAGGTGGTGAACCAGAAATTCACCACGGTGACGGCGTTGGCGGAGAACAGCTCGTCGCTCTTCACCGTGTTGCCATCCAGGTCCTTGCCCTCAAAGGCGGGGAATTTCTGCATGCTGCCGTCATCAGGCGGCGTGGTCATGTCGCTGCCCGCGGGCACGCTCATAGCGCCATCCGTAGATTGCTGTGCCGCCTCGGGGTACTTTTTCTCTATCATGGTCAGCTTGTTTTCAATCTCGCGGATCTTCTCCGCCGCCTCCTTGAGCAGCTTCAGCTCATCCTCCGTAAACTGATCTTTGGAATCTTCGATGGTGTCCAACAAGAACTCACCATAGTTTTTGCCGTCCTCCTGCATGGTCATGCCCTTGTCAGCCGCCATGAAAACCTTTTCCCAAAGCGCTGTGTCCTCCGAGAGAATGGCATTTTCCTGCGCCATCAGCTCCTTGTGCATGGCAATCGCTTCCTCGGCATTCTTCGGTTCGCTGCTCATTCCGTCCATTTTGTCTCCGCCCTTTGTGCCGCAGGCTGCCAGAGAGAGCACCATCAGTGCAGTAAGCAGCAGTGCCAGAATTCTGCCGGCAGTATTCGTCCTATTCATCTTCATTCGTTTTATTCCTCCTTGTTATTGTTGTTTGTCTGTAGCGTTTCCGCTGCTTTTGCCTTATCTTTACCTTCTCCGAAGCCGTAGCGGAAACGCACGGCATTTGTCGGACAGGCGCGGACACACATCCCGCAGCGGATGCACTCGGTATGGTTGGGCGTTTTCGTCACATCCACATCCATTTTGCAGGCTTTGGCGCATTTTCCGCAGGAGACGCACTTATTCTTATCCACCTTCATCTGGAAGAGGGACACCCGGTTGAACAGCGCGTAGAACGCGCCCAGCGGGCAGAGCCACTTGCAGAACGGTCGGTAGAACAGTACGCTCAGCGCAATCACCGACAGCAGGATGCTGAATTTCCATGTAAACAGCTTGCCCAGCGCCGCCCGGATGCCGGAATTGGCAAGGGACAGCGGGATGGCTCCCTCCAGCACGCCTTGGGGGCAGAGGTATTTGCAGAAGAACGGGTCTCCCATGCCAACATCGTTCACAAGGAACGCCGGCAGCAGGAAAACCATCACCAGCAGGACAGCGTATTTCAGGTATGTCAGCGGCTTCAGCCTCTTTGTGGAAAGCTTCTTCGTGGGGATTTTGTGCAGCAGCTCCTGAAACCAGCCAAAGGGGCACAGGAAACCGCATATGAAGCGCCCAAGCAGCACGCCCAGCAGAATGAGGAAGCCCGTTACATAATAGGAAAAGCTGAACTTTGACGACCCTACAACCGCCTGGAACGACCCTATGGGACAAGCGCCCGACGCCGCGGGACAGGAATAGCAATTCAGCCCCGGCACACATACGCTTTTACCTGCGCCCTGATAAAGCCCGCCCTTTAGAAAGTTCGGCAGGTGGATATTGGTCAGCAGAGTTGTGCCGGCCTGTATCCAACCCCTAAAGCGGGACATAAACTGCGATACGCCCGAAAACTTCTTACCCAATGCCAACACACTCCAAACATAACTTAATGGCTTTGCTCAGCACCGTTGCCGCCTCGCCGCGCCAAACGCCGAAGCACAGCATGGCAATTCCGGCAATCAGCAGCACAATTTGCGCTGCCGCCTTTTTACCATGGCTCAAATTTCATCACCCTTTCCGTTTTTCTGCCTTTATCATAGCGCTAAGGAGTTAAATTCCATGTTAAGAACGAAAATTTAACGCAAACCTTATCCGTTTTTGCTATAATTATATCCTGTAAAGCATAAATGTAAAGGAGGGCTTTTTATGCACCTTTTGGTAATAGAGGATGAACGCGCCCTGTGCGAAACCATTGTACGCAGTCTAAGGCGCTTGGCCTACAGCGTGGACTACTGCTATGACGGAGAAAAGGCGCTGGCGCTTCTGGGCGTGGAACGCTACGATCTGGTACTTCTCGATCTGAATCTGCCGGGCAAGGACGGCATGACGGTACTGCGCACTCTGCGGCAGACCGACCGGGAGACGCGGGTGCTGATCCTCTCCGCCCGCAGCGAGGTGGAGGACAAGGTGCAGGGGCTGGACACCGGGGCAAACGACTATCTGGCGAAGCCCTTCCACTTGGCGGAGCTGGAGGCCCGCATCCGCAGCCTGACATTGCGGCAGTTCACCCAGCAGGATGTGCTGCTAAGCTGCGGAGCCCTGACCTTTGACACCCGCTCCCGCACCGCCGCCGTCAACGGGCAGACCTTGACACTGACCCGCAAGGAGACGGGTATTCTGGAATATTTGATGGTGCATCAGGGGCGGCCCGTGAGTCAGGAGGAGCTGATGGATCACGTTTGGGACAACAGCGTGGACAGCTTCAGCAATTCCATTCGCGTCCACATCTCCGCCCTGCGCAAAAAGCTCCGCGCCGTGCTGGGCTATGACCCCATCCGCAACCGCATCGGCGAGGGCTATCTGATGGGAGGCGAGGAGGAATGAAGCGGCTTTCCCTGCAGTGGCGCATCACGCTGATGTCCGTCCTGCTCATCGGCATCACCTGCGTGGCCATGAATTTGCTGCTGTGCTCCTCCGGTGTGTACTATATGGACACCATTGCGGACAGTTTACAAGGCGGCGGCACGGTGATCCTGAATGATGGCGGAGCGGCGAGCTTTGACCCGCAGCTCATAGCGCCCAACGAGGAGTTGACCATCGTCGTCGATGGGGTGCAGGGGCGCTTCCGCACCACCAACTGGTACATCACGGCGGCGGTAACGCTGCTCAGCGGCATCCTCGCCTATTTTGTCAGCGGACGCACCCTCAAGCCCCTGCGCAGCTTTGCCTCGCAGGTGGAGCAGGTGCAGCTGAACAATCTTGCCGATATGAGGATCGATGAAGACGCCATTTCGGAGTTCCGGCAGCTGAGCCGCTCGTTCAACCAGATGCTGGAGCGGCTGAACAACGCCTTTGCCGCCCAGCGGCAGTTCACCGGCAACGCCGCCCACGAGCTGCGCACGCCACTGGCACTAATGCAGGCGCAGTTGGAGCTGTTTTCCGCGGAGCATCCTGATGTGCGGCCGGAGACGGCGGAGTTCCTCACGCTTTTGCGCGAGCAGACGGAGCGGCTGGCACAGATGACCAAGACGCTGCTGGAGATGAGCAATCTGCGGCAGGTGGCGCGGAACGAGCGGATCCAGCTCGCTCCCATGATCGAGGAGATCTTCACAGATCTTGCGCCGCTCTCAGATAAGCTCGGCGTCACGCTGACGGCGGAGGGCGACGGCATTATGACCGGCAGCGATGCACTGATCTACCGGCTGATCTTCAACCTGACGGAGAATGCTGTCAAGTACAACCGGCCGGGCGGCTCGGTACGGGTTTCTGTCACTCAGGAGTTGGAAAAGCTCCTGATTCGCGTTTCCGACACCGGCTGCGGCATCCCGGAGGTGTATCAGCGGAGCATTTTCCATCCCTTCTTCCGGGTAGACAAATCCCGCAGCCGCGAGTACGGCGGCGCGGGACTGGGTCTCTCGCTGGTATGGGAGATCGCCGGGCTCCACGGCGGCTCCGTTTGGGTAGAGAAAAGTTCAGAGAAGGGCACTACCATTGCGGTGGGGTTGCCAACGCAACAATCAACGAAGCCCTAAAACCCTTTTATTCGTTTTTCGCCGCTTCGCTTGCCGCCCTGCGGCGTTCCTCTCTGTATGGGGCAGTCAGCCGGAATGAGAAGCATCCCTTTTCAATCTCAAATTCCTTGCAGCCCGCGTCCTGGTCTACGTCCGTCAGCTTGCAGACGGCAGGGTGTTTGCGGCTGTATGAGGTCAGCCTGTTTTTGAGGTCGGTGTTGTGGGTGCGGATGAAGATGGTGGGGGCTTTCTCGTCAAAATAGATTTCGGTGGTCTTTTCCTGCTTGGTAGGTCCTGTTCTCATAGGCTTAAACATTCGACTCTGGATTCTCTGGAAATCATCCTCCAGTGCAAGGTACAGAACCGTACACAGATGGACTTCATAGCCCCACAGCCTTTGCCCTGTGCTGACATGGTAGGCAAGCTGCGCTACCAGAAATGATTTTCCGATTTTGGGCGCTCCTGCGAGAATATATGCCCCGGAGTAGAGCAGACCGTCTATGACGGGCGGTCTGCTCTTGTAGGTGGTCTGATACAGCTCTGTCATGGAAACGGTATGAAGATAATGCGGGTCGTTCATACGCCGGATTTTCTTGCGCATTTCCTCAATATTTTCCTCCGAAGGATTGCTTTCGCAGGTTTCATGTGGTATCCTCTGTTTAGTTGAATTGTGAGGCGGCTGCCCTCCATCTGCTCCAACAGATGGAATGAGGGCGGTCGTTTTCTCATTTTCCGTCATTGCGCTCACCTCCGGGAATCTGGAAGCCGTAGAACTTCTGCTTGAAATACTGGGCAGGGCATTTTCCAGCAACGGTCAGATAGCCTTTGGCTTTCAGCTCCTCATTCAGCTTCTGGACGATCTTGTAGGCGTAGGATTTGGAAATGCCCAATTCCTGCGCAACTTCCTCGACTCTCATAAAGCTTGTATTTTCCATTTCATCACCCCTTTTTGCTTTTGGATATAGTTCTCTTATTTAGTGTCGGAGAACTTTCTGGCCGCATTCCGATTTGCCCGGGCGGTTTGCACCATGACTCTGATGTGGGAGGTTATTCAGTTAAAACTTAACTCCAATCGTTTAAGTCTGGCTCATTATACTAAGCGTATCTGTTAAAGTCAAGAAGTTTTTAAGAAAATATTTATCTTTTTTGTTTAAGATATTCTTAACATCACTAAGCGTAACTGCTATACTTTGATCAGTACATACACAGGAGGTTTTTCCTATGGCTATTGGAGAAAGGATACGCTTCATCCGCAATCTGCGCGGCATGACGCAGAAGTATCTTGGCACACTGGTCGGCTTTCCGGAGAAGACAGCTGATATTCGCATGGCTCAATATGAAGCCGGTACTCGCACCCCAAAGGAGGATTTGACCAAAGCTCTGGCCGGCGCTCTTGATGTATCGCCGCTGGCTCTCGATGTTCCTGACATTGACAGTTACTTTGGCCTAATGCATACCCTGTTCACTTTGGAGGATCGTTATGGTCTGACAGTGGAAACCGGCGAAACCGGCGTTTCACTGCGTGTTGACCCTCGCAAGGGAACGGACGCTGCCGAGCTTTCGGAAATGCTCGCTGCGTGGGCTGAACAATCCGAGAAATATCATAACGGCGACATTAACCGTGACGAATATGACAAGTGGCGTTACAATTATCCGAAGTATGATGAAGCTTTCGGATATAAAAAGATACCATCAATGGAATTTAGTGATGCAATGGTAGAGGCGTTCAAAGACCGGCTGAAGAACGACTAAACGGGGGGGAATTTATGACAGACTGGAAAAAATCTTTTTTGGAATCTTCTGTATTGGGACAATCAACAAACAAGTGCTGTCCACCGGAAGTGATAATAAAGTGCATTGAATTGGCATACTCAGATATGATGACGGCTGGTCGTTATTACAGCGCTTCTTTTCTGAATGACAAAAAGGAAATTTGCTCTGCTACAAACAGTGCCATTACCGAATCAAATTTTGTGTTTTCAAGAAAAATTATTAAAGATATTTCGTTGTTGTTTTGTGATAATACTATAGGCAATGATAATCATTATGTAACTGGGTTTGGACTCGCTCAAAAACTCATAAATATGACTTTCAAATATCTATATGTTTTTAGTGATTTGATATTTGTAGACAAAGCTATTCCTGATTTTTCATCGTGTGATTGCCCTCTTGACAGTATTATTATTAAAAAAGCGCATATTAAGGATTGCGTTTGGAGCAAGCTTACTGAGCAACAATATCTGGAATGTCAAGCTAAAATAACAGAACTACTAAATGCAAATTCTTTAGATTTAGAGTTATCAAAGCTTGGCAATCTAGCTTATGACTTTATTAATTGGTAATCGGCAATAATACACGATAAAACAAAAAGAGCTATCTGACTTCTCTAACAGAAATCAGATAGCTCTTTATTCTTGGATAATCTAAAATGTTGTCATTTTGTTGTCACGGGGCAATTCCGTAACCCAAAAGTCCAGCATTTGCAAGGCTTTTTGGCCTTTCGGGAATTACTCCCACTCCACCGTTCCCGGGGGCTTGGAGGTTATGTCGTAAACTACGCGGTTGACGTGGGGTACTTCGTTTATTATGCGGTTGGATACGCGGCCGAGTATTTCATATGGGATGTGCGCCCAGTCGGCCGTCATGAAATCGACCGTGGTGACAGCGCGGATGGCTATAAGCTCATCATATGTGCGGCCGTCGCCCATTACGCCAACGGTCTTTACGCCGGGCAATACGGCGAAGAACTGGCTCATCTTGTCCGCATAGCCGCATTTGTCCATTTCGTCGCGCAGCACCGCGTCCGCGTCCTGCAGTATGCGCACCTTTTCGGGAGTGACTTCGCCTATTATGCGCACGCCGAGACCGGGTCCGGGGAACGGCTGCCGCCACACAAGCTCATGCGGAATGCCCAGCATTTCGCCCACGCGGCGCACTTCATCCTTGAAAAGATCCTTCAGCGGCTCTATCGTGCCAAGGAACTTTATATCGTCAGGTTGCTTGACCTGGTTATGATGCGTCTTTATAACGGCGGCGTCACCCTTGCCGCTTTCTATGCGGTCGGGGTATATCGTTCCCTGTGCAAAGAAGCCGTCGCCATAGCTTTCGCGTATCTTGTCCCAGAATACGCGGTAAAACTCCGTGCCGATTATCTTGCGCTTCTGTTCGGGATCGCTTACTCCCTTCAGGCAATCATAGAAATGCTGCTGGCAGTTTATGCGGACAAAGTTCATGTCGAACAGCTTTGTGAACGTCTGCTCAACCATATCCCCTTCATCCTTGCGCATAAGGCCCTGATCCACAAATACGCAGGTGAGCTGCTTGCCGACGGCCTTTGAAAGCAGCGCCGCCGCAACGGACGAATCCACACCGCCGCTGAGGCCCAGCACAACGCCCTTGTCGCCAATGGTGCGCTTAAGCTCGGCAACGGTGGTATCGATAAAGCTGTCCATCTTCCATTCGCCCTTGCAGCCGCAAACATCGAACAGGAAGCGGCGGAGCATATCTATGCCGCCTACGGTATGGTTCACCTCAAGGTGGAACTGCACGCCGTAAAGCCGCTTTTCATCGCACTCCATGGCCGCAACGGGGCATACCGGCGTTTTGGCCGTTATCTTAAATCCCTCCGGAACTTTTGAAATATAATCGCCATGGCTCATCCATGTTATGCCGTGGCCTTCGTCAAACAGCTTCGAGCCCGTAAGATAGTCCGTTTCCGTTTTGCCGTATTCGCGCGCAGCCGCCGTCTCCGCGGGGGACACGGTGCCGCCCAGCATATACGCCAATATCTGGCAGCCGTAGCATATGCCCAAAATTGGCACGTTAAGGCCGAATATTTCATCGGATATATGCGGGGAGGTTTCAAGATACACGCTGTTCGGCCCGCCGGTGAATATCAAGCCCGCGGGCTGCATGGCAGCAAGCTTTGCCATGTCTATTGTGTATGGGACTATTTCGCAGTATACGCCAAGATCGCGCACGCGGCGGGCGATCAGCTGATTATACTGACCGCCAAAGTCCACAACGATTATTTTCTCCATCCAATTACTCCTCGTTACGGAATACTATGCCGTTTTCGTCGGCCTTTTCGATTATTGCAAGGGAATGCAGGTTCACGCCCTCGCTCCTCAGGCGTGCGCCGCCGGGCTGGAAGCCCTTTTCAACCGCAACGCCCATGCCTATCAGCTGCGCGCCGGCCTGCTCTATTATATCCACCAAGCCATGCAGCGCTTCGCCGTTGGCAAGGAAATCGTCTATAATGAGTACCTTATCGTTGGGGCCGAGCCACTGCTTGCTCATCAGCAGCGTTACTTTCTTTTTATATGTATAGGAGAATATCTCGCTTTTGTACAGGCCGCCTTCGATATTGTCGCTCTTGGCCTTTTTGGCGAAAATCATGGGCACGCCGAATTCCTCGGCACAGATGGTGGCAAGCGCTATTCCGCTGGCCTCTACCGTAAGCACGGCGGTGATGCCGGTCAAATCAAAAAGCCGACCGAATTCCTTTGCCATTTCCCGCATAAGTTTAACGTCCACGCGGTGGTTCAAAAATCCGTCGACCTTAATAATGTTGCCGGGCAGGACTTTGCCCTCTTTCTTGATGCGCTCCTGAAGTACGTTCATAGTGGGGTATATCTCCTATCAAAAGTAATCAAAATAATTACTACTAATTATCGCCCAAAACCGCCATTAATTCAATAGGCAAATAGGCTAAATGTTTTTTTGACAAACAATAATGTTTTCTTTCTCCCCTTCACAATTATTTCAAATTAGCATTACAATGACTCCATTGCTTATTTTTCGGTTAAGACTATAATAGTATTGTAATCGACGGGAACAAAAGTTCCCGTGGGCAGGAGGTAACCCCTATGAACATAAACAAACTTACGCAAAGATCGCTTGAGGCGGTGCAGTCCGCCCAAAGCATAGCGGTATCGCATAACAATCAGCAGGTGGATCAGGAGCATTTGTGCGCGGCGCTCCTTGGTCAGGAGGATTCGCTCATAAAGAGCCTTATCGAGCGCATGGGTTCCGATGCGGAGGGCTTCGCGGGCGCAGTAGGCGCGGCGATAGCAAGGCTGCCGCAGGTAACCGGTTCCAGCCGCGAGGCGGATAGGATATACGTTACGCAGGATCTTGACAAGGCGCTGAACAAGGCCGAGGAAATAGCCATCCATATGAAGGATGAGTATGTTTCCGTGGAGCATTTGTTCCTTGGCATGATGGAGCAGCCGAACTCCGCCATGAGGGAATTGTTTTCCCGCTACAACATAAAAAAGAACGACTTCCTTAAAGCCCTTGAAGAAGTGCGCGGCGGCGCGAGGGTAACAACCGATAATCCAGAAGACACATACGATGCGCTGAATAAATACGCGCAGGACCTTGTTGAACTTGCGCGCAGGCAGAAGCTCGATCCCGTTATCGGCCGTGATGACGAAGTGAGGAACGTTATACGCATACTGTCGCGCAAAACCAAGAACAATCCTGTGCTGATAGGTGAGCCGGGCGTTGGTAAAACGGCAATAGCCGAAGGCCTTGCGCAGAGGATAGTGCGCGGGGACGTACCGGCTAACCTGAAGGAGCGCAAAATATATTCGCTGGATATGGGCGCGCTGATAGCCGGCGCAAAGTTCCGCGGCGAATTTGAAGAAAGGCTGAAGGCCGTGCTTGGCGAGGTCAAGCGCAGCGAAGGCAAGATAATACTGTTTATCGATGAGCTGCACACAATAGTTGGCGCGGGCAAAACCGAAGGCAGCATGGATGCCGGTAATCTGCTCAAGCCCATGCTTGCGCGCGGCGAGCTGCACTGCATAGGCGCAACCACGCTTGACGAATACCGCAAGTACATCGAAAAAGATGCCGCCCTCTCCCGCCGTTTCCAGCCGGTAATGGTGGACGAGCCGAGCGTTGAGGATACAATATCCATACTGCGCGGCCTGAAGGAGCGCTACGAGGTTTACCACGGCGTTAAGATAAGCGACAACGCGCTTATAGCCGCGGCAACCCTTTCGCACAGATATATAAGCGACCGTTTCCTGCCGGACAAGGCGATAGACCTTGTGGATGAAGCATGTGCGCTGATAAGGACGGAAATGGACTCTATGCCCACGGAGCTTGACGAACTTTCCCGCAAGATAATGCAGCTTGAAATTGAAGAAGCGGCATTGAAAAAGGAATCCGACAAGCTAAGCGAGGAGCATCTGAAAGAGATACAGAAAACCCTTGCCGACGACCGCGAGAAATTCAAGCAGCTCAAGGCCAAATGGGACAAGGAAAAGGATTCCATCAAGAACGTGCAGCGCATACGCGGCGAGATAGAAGACCTTAATGCGCAGATGGAGCGCGCCGAACGCGAATATGACCTCAATAAGGCGGCCGAGCTGAAATACGGCAAGCTGCCGAAGCTGAAGGAAGAGCTTGACCATGCCGAAAAGGAAATGGAGAAGGGCAAAGCGAGCGGACTGCTGCGCGACCGCGTGACGGAAGACGAAATTGCCCGCATAGTTGCCCGCTGGACCGGCATACCGGTAGCAAGACTGATGGAGGGTGAACGCGAAAAGCTGCTGCGCCTTGAAGATATTCTGCATCAGCGCGTGATAGGTCAGGATGAGGCCGTAAAGACCGTATCCAACGCCATTCTGCGCACAAGGGCCGGCCTGAAGGATCCTTCAAAGCCCATAGGCAGTTTCCTGTTCCTCGGCCCCACTGGCGTGGGCAAGACGGAGCTCGCAAAAGCGCTTGCCGAGGCGCTGTTTGACGACGAGAACAACATGGTGCGTATAGACATGAGCGAATACATGGAGAAATACTCCGTGGCTCGCCTGATAGGCGCACCTCCGGGATACGTTGGCTATGATGAGGGCGGTCAGCTTACCGAGGCCGTGCGCAGGAAGCCTTACTGCGTTGTGCTGTTCGACGAGATTGAAAAGGCGCATCCGGATGTTTTCAATGTGCTGCTGCAGGTGCTTGACGATGGCCGCATGACCGATTCGCAGGGCCGCACGGTGGACTTCAAGAACACCGTAATAGTAATGACCAGCAACCTTGGCAGCCAGTACATACTGGACGGCATAAAGGACGGCAAGATAACCGAGGAAGCGCGCAATCAGGTAAACGCGCTGCTTAAGCAGAGCTTCCGCCCCGAGTTCCTTAACAGGATAGACGACATAGTGTTCTATAAGCCGCTTGATAAGCAGGAGATATTTGCCATAACCGAGCTTATGCTCAAGGATATCCGCCATCGCCTTGCCGAACGCAGGCTGGACGTGCAGCTTACAGACGCCGCAAAGCACTATATTGCCGATGCCGGATACGATCCGCATTACGGCGCAAGGCCGCTCAAGAGACTGCTTCAGTCCAAGCTTGAAACGCTGCTTGCCCGCAAGATAATCAAATCCGACCCCGAGCCCGGTACGGTTTACACCGTGGACTGCGTAAACGGGGAATTGGTGGTTAAATAATCTTATACAGCAAAAGACCGCATAGAAATATGCGGCCTTTTGTTGTTTTGGGCTATATGCCTGTTTGCTTAGCTGCGGAGCGGCTCCTCACGGCGGGTATCGTCGCCGGGCTGATGCTCCGCATCGCCCTCCCCTGCGCTGTCTTGCGCGGCAAGCGTACCGGTCAGGTTCTTTTTAAGAGGCAGATAGCTCTCGTCGTAGCTGAACTTCATCTCTTAATCTTCCTTTCACTTTTCGCTCACCAATAGCATTTGCCCAAAGCGCATTTGATATGCTATGATAAAGAATGGTATTTTGCATAAAGAAAACGCGGCATCCCCGAAGGAACGCCGCGCATATGCACAGAAATCGCTTTTATTAGAAGCTGCGCTCAACCTTGCCGGAACGAAGGCAGCGAGTGCAAACATTCACCTTGCGCACAGTGCCGTTAACCACCGCGTGAACGGTCTGAATGTTGGGAGCCCAAGTGGTCCTGGTCTTTCTGTTGGAATGGCTTACCAGATTACCGCTCATAACGCCCTTCTTGCATATTTCGCAGTACTTACCCATGCATTACACCTCCTTACGACGGTAGCGTGCGTTTTTACTCAAACAGATAGTATTTTAGCACGGTGTTCAAGCTTTTGCAAGCAAAAAATAATTTATTTTATGCATTTGCATAAATAGTCAGTTTGACAAGGACATAAAGGCGGTGTTACAATCGGTTGTCCGCAAAAATAGCGGGCGCGCAAAGGAGGATATTTTACATATGACGGCTGAAAGAAAAGCAAAGTTGAAAGAGATTTTGATGGATCTGCTGTTCGATATAATAGGCGGCATTCTTTACGCCGCGGGAATATACAGCTTCGCCTCGCAGGCGGAGTTCGCCCCGGGCGGCATATCCGGCCTAGCCATAATAATAAACCACTTTACTCAGTGGCCCATCGGTATATGCACGCTGGTACTAAACATTCCTATAGTTATAATATGCATAAGGACGCTGGGCAAAAAGTTTTTCTTCAAGTCTATCAAGACAATGGTCATAAGCACCGTTATAATAGACTTCGTATTCCCGCTGCTGCCCGTATATAAAGGCGATGCGCTCATGGCGGCGCTGTTCGCGGGCGCGCTTAGCGGCGCGGGGCTTGCGCTGGTATATTGGCGCGGTTCTTCCACCGGCGGCACGGATTTTCTTATAATGAGCCTTAGGAAAAAGTTCCCCCATCTTTCCATAGGCACCATATCCATATGCATTGACGGCACGGTAATACTGCTGGGCGGCATTGTATTCGGCAGGATAGACGCCGTGCTGCAGGGCATAGTTATGACGGCCGTAAGCACCACAGTGATAGACAAGATAACCGCCGGCTTCATGACAGGTCAGGTAACTTTCATAGTGACCGGCAAGCCGAAAGAAATATCCGATGAGATAATGCATAACATAGGCCGCGGCGTAACGAGCATAAAGGGCACAGGCATGTTCTCCGGCTCCGACCGGACTATACTCATGTGCGCCTGTTCCCGCGCGGAGGCCTGCCACATCCGCGGCATAGCATACAGCGTGGATAAATCCGCGCTTGTGCTGCTTTGCCCCTACGACACTGCATACGGGCTTGGATTCCAGCAGCTATCCGATTAAAGGAGGAAAAGATGGAACTTATACTTGCATCCGCTTCCCCACGGCGCAAGGAAATGCTTACCCTTATGGGGTATGACTTTACCGTTAAGCCAAGCCGGGCCGAAGAAAACATAGGCCATTGCGCGCCGGGTGAATACGTAAGCCGCCTTGCGCGGATAAAGGCCGCAGCCGTTGCTGAGGAAAACCCGGGCTGCTGCGTGCTCGGCTCCGACACAATAGTTTACCTTGACGGCGAAATTTTGGGCAAACCGCGTGATGAAGAAGATGCTTTCCACATACTGTCCACGCTCAGCGGCCGCACGCACACCGTGTTCACGGGCGTTGCCATAATAGCCGGTGACAAGGAAACCATATTCTATGACAAGGCCGAAGTCACGTTCAAAACGCTCGAGCCGGACGAAATACGCGACTATATAGCCACAGGCGAGCCTATGGACAAAGCCGGCGCATACGGCATACAGGGGCCGGCGACGGTGCTGGCAGAAAAGATAGACGGCTGCTACTTCACGGTAATAGGGCTGCCCAATCCAAAGGTATACGATGCGTTGAAGGCCATGGGCATACTGCCTAAATGGCGGCAGCATTAAATTGCTCTATTATTGCCGAAAAAGCACCGCCTTTGGCGAAGTGCTTGATCAAGGGCCGCGGAAATAGTATCATAAGCTCACAGGCCGCAAACAAAAAATGTGGAAGGTCGAATGGGCGCGGCAATATCCCGGCAGCATATGTCGGGATATTGTATTTATAAAAAAGTGCCTGTTTATCTGTATAAATCGACCCTCTCAAAAAAATTTTAACTTTTTTTGAAAAAAGGGGTTGCCAAATACGAAATCACGCGCTATAATAACACTCGTTCCGTTCCTCCTTAGCTCAGTCGGTAGAGCATGCGGCTGTTAACCGCAGTGTCGTTGGTTCGAGTCCAACAGGGGGAGCCAGTTAAAGCCGGAAGCAATGCTTCCGGCTTTTGATTTACTCTGATGTCGGCATCACCTTTTATCTGTCGTGTACTTTCTTGTTTTGTAGTCCTCATCTATGCGCTTTTTCCACTCCGTGCCGAGCACTGCGCTGCAACGCACGGTGGATACGGCTTCGCTCAGCACTTCGTAGTTCAGCTGCGTTCCCTGATGGTCGCTGTGGTAATTCACGGCCCTGTCCGCGCCTATGCCGAAGCGGCTTGCCGTTTCAACGGCGTCTATGTTCGCACCCAAGAACAGGAACTCCCAGCCGTATTTCGCCTTCTGCCACTCTATCATCTTCTTCACGGTTTCGCTGTCGTAACGGCGGCTGGCGTTCTCCATGCCGTCCGTAGTTATTACGAACAGAGTATGCTCCGGCACGTCCTCCTCCCGCGCGTGCTTATGTATGTTGCCTATGTGGTGTATCGCTCCGCCAATCGCGTCCAGCAGTGCCGTGCAGCCGCGCACATAGTATTCCCTGTCCGTCATCGGCTCCACGCGGCCAACGGGTATGCGATCGTGAATTACCTCGCTGAAGTTATCGAACAGCACGGTCGATATCAGCGCCTCTCCCACCTCTTTCTTCTGCTTTTCTATCATTGAGTTGAAGCCGCCTATCGTATCCGCTTCCAGCCCGCTCATGGAGCCGCTGCGATCGAGTATGAATACTATCTCCGTCAGGTTCTTTTTCATTTTCTTTCCCTCCGCGTAAAAAATATGGCTGCTCGGTTCGTTCCCTCACCTTGCAGTCATATCTTACATCAATATTCGTTTGGCATGGTCGCTTGGCAGGCGACAAATAGCTTCTATCGCTTATCGTCCACGTCTATTATTTCTCCAATAAACATAATATGCGGCTGCCAACCGCCGTTGAAATCCGGAAACGCTTTTGGCGCGGAAGCATAATATTGCTGTATCTCCGGCGCGATATTTTCCTTGGCAAACTGGTGCTGATACAGCTTTTTACACAGGAAAGTCAAATTCGCTTCCTCATACGTTACGCTGTTTCCCATTGCGGCAGGAGTAAGCCCCGCCGCGGCAGCCTTATCGCCATCCCTGCCCGAATGCGAGCCCATATAGCGGAGCGCATTGCGGCAGGATTCAGGATAAAAGCTTACGGTGAACGTATCGTTTTCGGTAAGAAACTCGCTCGTATAGCGCGCAGGGTGCACATATACCGTTACGATAGGGCATGTTTTGCCGTCGTGTCCCCATATGTTGCCAAGGCTGCCCCAGCCCAATGTGCAGCTATTGAAGCGTTCCATGGTTCCCGCCGTAACAAGTGCCCATTGTTCGCTGAACATTTCAAATACCCTATAGTCTTTTGCCTTGTAGTTCGTCATCATATTTACTCCTTTCCTGCCACTACGCCCCTATCAGGCTTTGGTCAAACGCGAACAGCGCTTCGTTTATTTCAAACACGTTGTAGTTGCCGCGCTCCACGAAGTATTCAACTATTATATCGAACTTATTTGAATGTGACAGGGCAAATCCGGCCTTCATGAGCATTTCACGCATCTCATCTAGAGGAAGTTCAAGCGCTATGCAAAACGCTATCGCGGTCGGTTTTGACGGCTTATACAGCCTGTCCGCACGTATCTTCGAAAACAGCTTGCGGTCTATGTTCGCTTTCTTATAGCATTGCGCGTCCGTCATGCCGCGTTCGTCTATTTTGCGCAGCAGCATTTCGGAAAAGCTTTCGTACATTTGCCCCAGCGCTTCGTCAAGCGTGGCAGGCATTGTCGCCATCTTCGGCATGGAAAAGACGGGCTCGCTCAATTCGGGCATGCTCAGCCTGCGCAGGCGCTCCGCCGCATCATCCGTATGCGCATCAACGTATTTATCGTCTATATAAGCAGCGATGTCCTCAAAGAGCTTATTACCAATTTGGTACGCATTTTTATCGAAAACGACAATATAAACCGTCATGTCGTTTTCAAGCAGAAATTCGCTTATAGTGTCCACCGCTACCCTTACCGCCTGATCCTTTGGATAGCCGTATATTCCTGATGATATCAGCGGAAATGCAACTGATACGCAGCCACGCTCTTTGGCCAGCGCAAGCGAGGTTTTGTAGCAGGATATAAGCTGCTCCCGCTCACCGTGCATTCCATCCTTCCAGCGCGGGCCAACGGCATGTATAACATATTTACAGGGAAGGTCATAGCCGCGCGTCACCTTTGCGCGGCCCGTCATGCAGCCGTGCAGCGTTATGCATTCTTTAAGCAGCTTCGGCCCAGCCGCGCGGTGTATGCAGCCATCAACGCCCCCGCCGCCGAGCAGGGTCATGTTAGCGGCATTCACAATGGCGTCCACGTTCATTTTCGTAATATCGTTTCTTACTATCCGCAGCGGCATTGTGTCCCTCCTGTTCTTTCGCTATGCCAGTCGTATGATGCTTAATTTTATGATAGCGTAGCGCCGCCGCATTTGTCAATGCGGGTTCACTCCGCAAATGACTTTTTATATACCGGCAGCACACGTTTCCAGAACACCAGTGCGTTTGCAATGAGCAGCACGCCGAAAAGACATCTTGCCGCCCACTCCGGGCAAAGAAGATCTATGCCGTTCATGTCCCCGCCGCCGAAAAAGCCGCAGAGAATGCTGAGATACAGCGGATCAAGCAGTAAAAATGCAATCGTTATATAGTAAAGCGTTGCGCGGAGCAGTTTGCTCTTTGCGCAGCATATTTTGCCCGCAAGTGCGACCAAAGCATATCCGCCGCAGAACGTTGCCACAGCACCAGCAAGGCAGAATGCGCCAAGCTGTGCTTCGCTCATGCGCCCGGCATAAACATCTATATGCACGCCTATGCCCATGAAGTTGATTTGCTTAAACACGCCCGCGAAAAGCGCATACAAAAGATGCGCCCCTTCGTGAACAAGATAATACACGACAACTGCCGCCAGTATCCCTATATATTGTCTCGCCCGTTTTGACATGGTTATATCCTCCTTATTTCGACTCATGAAGCCGCTTTAGCCTTTCAAGCACCGCCGGATTGTTTGCGGCAATGTGCCAAAGTGTGCTGCATCCGTCCATCTCCGGGCAATCGGCGCAGGTATCCATTCCCTTCTCCCTAACGCAGTTATGTACTGGGCATAACTTGTCGCAGAACGGCGTTTTTGCGTCCTCTATGCGGCAGCCGGTGCAGTTTATCATTTCAGGCGTTATCGTTACGCCGTTCAGCTTTGTCCACAGGGCGGCGGTTTTTTCGCGCAAGGCATTGTCGTTTGCTATCGTTGCTATTCTGGCGTCGCACTTTTCGCAGTCCAGCCCGCAGCAGCCAATCAGTTTATTCATATGGCTCCCTCCTTACGCCACATTTAGTGTATTTCGTTTTCGGCAGCGCGGATAGAAAGATTCATCAAATCAAAATCTATCATTTCCCCATTTATTTTGAAAAAGCCGGGGAACGTGCACAGCTTGCGAAAGCCGAACTTTTCATATAGCGCAATGGCGCGCTTATTATCGCTGCGCACCTCAAGATTGACCTGCTCCACTCCGGTTTCCTTCGCAAAAGCAAGTATGCGCTCCGTAAGGGCGGATGCCGCGCCGCAACCCCACCATGCCTTTTTCAGGCTTATCCCGAACTCCGCGCGGTGTCCCATGCGTCTTTGCTTGCGGTTAAGACTGGCGGTGCCTATTATCTCCCCGTTCGCCTTGGCAAGCAGCTGAATATTGTCTTGCGACTGCGCCTGCACACCAAGATACGCTTTCTCTGCTTCAACATCAAGCGGCACGCCCTCCGCGCCGAAGCTGAGATTTTCCGTTTCCCCGCCCACTATTTTCAGATAATCCAGCAGCGCAGCCGCATCCTCCGCCTGTGCGCGGACTATTTCAAAGTTTGTGTGTTCCATTTGTATTTCGTTCCTTTCTTTAATCAAATCAATTTCTTGGTCATTCTGAAAGTATTTATCGGATTCCGAACAACCTTAGCTTCTTTCACGGTGCTTCACTTGTTCTCCGCAGCATTTGCCAATTGCTTCTTCGGAAGCGTTATTATAAGAATCAGCGTATATGCGACTGTTATAGCTATCAGAACGGCTATATGGATCAGCTGCCCTTGCATGGCGACATCAGTATCATTAGCAAACGTACCAAGCGTGTTAATAGCAGAGTGAACGATGATGCAGGGGAGCATGCTTCCGCCGCGATAAAAAATAGTTACAAGCATAAAGCCTACCGCAACCGCAAATACAATCTGGCACAGATTGCTTGCCAAGCCCATGCCGCTGCCGTTGAAAAGGTTGATAATGTGCCCTATGCCGAAAGTTACGCTTGAAATAATTATTGCGGATTTCACATTATCCTTTGCAATAGAAGCAAACAGAAGCCCCCTGAAAATCACTTCCTCCAGAAATCCAACGCAGAGCATGCACACGATGCGACAAACCGTTTCTGTCAGCGAATAGTTTACGGCAAAACCGTTCCAAAGATTTCCCGACGCCAATACCAAAAGCGGCACATAGTAAAGGAACCGCCATGCAGGAACCTGCGATCTGCAAAGTCCATAGCGCTTCTGCAATCCGTTCTTTCGTATAAAGCCGAGAAGAACGATCGTCTGCAATATGCAGAAAACTGCGCTTGCGGAGTATTCGATTCCTATTATTTCGTTCAGCGGATTCGCCAGGGACTGCAAAACACAATAAATAACTATCCATACAATTGCAAATGTCAGCTTGTTTTTCTCATATAACTTTTTCATTTTATCTCCTCCTGTATTATAATACCTCAACACACTTATCGCCGTAATCGGCAGCCTTTTGCAAGCGACTTCACCGTCTATTCCCGCGCGGGCTTATAGTCTATGCCCGCCTCCCGCGCCTGAGCACACAAGTCCTTTGTTTGAAGCTTATACTGCCTGCCATCCTTAATGCCGTTTTTCCCCAGCAGTATCAGCCTATATTCATGGTCATAGTTCTCCGCAAAATAAAAGTCCGCGCAGCGGCCCTCAGGACAATATACAATACTCCACATCGTCTTTTCATAGCTGCCGTCCGTTTTGGGATAGTTCTTCTGCGCTACACTCTCCAGCATATCCCGCACCTGCAGCGCGCCAGCGGGCCCGCTGTATGCCGCAAGGGTATCGTACCGCTCACGCGACTGCGCCGAGCCAACGCCCCTCTTTTCGCAGTCGGTAAGATAATGGTTTGTGACCACTTTTGTTTCGCTAACCAGCATTTCTCCGTTAACATACTCCACAACAATGCTTTTGCCGTGCGCATCCGCAATGGACAGATGATGAGAAATGCCTATGGATGAATTCATGTCATACTGCTTCAGCAGCGCAACGGCTTCGTCCACGTCTGCCGCTTTATCCAGCAGCAGGCGAATGGCCGTGGTGGTGGTCAGGTTCACCTTGCCTGTCTGCTGGTACGTTTCCTCGTCATCCCCCGCCGTCAAGTCGGCCACAACAAGCCCTTTGGCATTCATGCCGTCCAGCGGAACATAAATCGCCGCTATGCTCTGCATCCGTTCCGTCATCGATCCGTCCGGCGCATACTTATCGCCAAAACCTAAAAAATCTAGGCAGCAGGTAGATATCGACTCATATCCGTTTTCGGGCTTGGTATGCACTATCATGGTTTCACATTCTGCCCAGTCATAGTTGCGTCCAAAGAAGTAAGTGCCGTTTTCATCCTGCGTATATATCGTGGAGCAGCCGAAACTTCCAGTCGTCACATTTCCATCCGCCTTGTAAAAGCCATGCGACAGGAACGAAACCAAATATTCCGCAACTTCGCCGTCGCTTGCGGCGCCGCCATTAGCAAGGAAATCATCAAACCCGTAGTCCCCCGCAAACTCCATTTCATAAAGCCCATCTTCAAGTTTTTCTATGCTGTTTGCAGCCTTTACGAACGGCCCGAACATCACCGCCGCTCCGGCGGCAATAATAATCAGCAATACCCCTATCGTTATGCCTATCCACTTCAAAGCACGCTTTGCCGTGCGTTTTTTCATATTATCCTCCTCATTCCGCAGCAACCTGTCGTTCGGTAGCCAAACGGTCAAAATAAAAGCAACTCGCGCTCAATCGGCCTCTATTCCCGCTTTCTAAAGCGCATATTCATACCATTCCTCATCAGTCTGCCTAAATCCTACTTACAGGAACATGCGGCGGCTTTGCGCATTAAAGGAATAGATATTTGCCGTAACCTTCGCCATTTCCTTTTCCTTTGCAAGCTTCAGCATATCAATAACGCAGCGCCGGCCGATATGCTTGTTCTGGTATTCTTTGCAAATCACAATGGCTATTTCCCCGCTGTCCCGCAGGGAAACATCCCCTACCAGCACACCGTTGTATTCTATATAATAGCAATCGCCATGTGCGCAGAGATAATCATACATGCTGTGCAGCAGTTCCGTATCGTATGGCTTGTCCCTATTGTCCACCTGCTTACATACATCCAAATCCTGATACCATGGAAGCGATGCGGCATCGTTGCGGTAATAGGGTATAAATCTGATTTCTTTATCTATGATTCGTTCTTTCGTGTTTGTTACGCCTATTTACAGTTTTATTCTTTACTGCAAAATCTCCGCCTGTTTTTTCTTACTCAACCCGCCAAGCACCAAAGAATATGACTTATCGAGCAAGTCATTCAGCATATCGTCCGATATATCGCCATCCACCTTGACCGAATTCCAATGGGTCTTGTTCATATAATACCCGGGAATTATATCATCATAGTGCCTGCGGAGGAAGTCTCCTTCCATAGGATCTAACTTCAGCGTGATGAGCGACGGCTGGTTGTTATTATCATCGTAGCACACCGCGGCAAACATTTTATCGCCAACCATGTACCGTAGCCAGTTCCACTCCGCTTTAAAGTCCTTCCTAACGCCTTTTTTCGCCAGCAAATATTCATCAAGCCAGCCGTATTTCATGCATTTATCCCCCTCAATCTTCCCGAGGCACGCCATACACCTTATAAAACTGCCTTATATGCCGCTCTATCAGCCCAACCACTTCGTCCTCGCGTTCCGGCTCGCGGTCGCAAAGGTTTATCCAAACCGATATGGGCAGGCATAGCTGCGCCGCCATTATCTCTGGATCGTCATCAATAAGTCTCCCGTTCTTAATCAGGAATTTCACAAGCCCCGTAAAATAGCGCACCACATCAGCATAATTTTGCTTTGTTTGCAGCGCGCTCAGCTCAGCGTTTTGGAACTGCTCTATCGTCAGCATTTTGCGGGATTTACTTATTTGCGGGTCATGCAGAATATAGCGCACATGTCCAATAACCATCTGCAGCGCTGCGTCCGGCGTAACGTCCTGCTTATCCTTTGTAAAGGCAGGATCGTCCCAATTCGCCCGCGCAAATATGGAGCGTTTTTCATACTGCTCTAAGCTATGCCACACAAGTGCATCCAGTATTTCCTGCTTGCTTTTAAAGTGGCTGTACATGGATGCCTTACGTATGCCCACCGCGTTTGCTATCTGCGCAATGGAAGTGGCTTCATATCCCTGCACTGAGAATAAATCCAATGCCTTGTCCAAAATCGCTTTCTTGGTGCTGCCCTGCTCAACCATTCTGCTGCCCTCCTGCATGAAATAATACCGCTAAGATTATACCTACCGACCGATAGGTTGTCAAGAAAAAGTCATTCTCATCCGTAAAAGCATCGCTATAACCAGTCGTTCTCAGTGCTCCTCACATTTATCAGCTTTTTTATTGTCAAATGGACGTGAAGAGCTGCATGTGGTATTATAAGTCTATGTAGGATAATCATCGGCAGGAAGGAACGGGCCTATTATGAACATAAAAGAAATACTTGCACAAATGTGCCTCAGCGAACAGGCTGAGGCAACGCCGTTCAAAAGCGCGGAGGACGGCACGGATTACGCCGTATGGAAAATAAACGACGGCAATACCGCATACGTTCTGAAAAAGGCAAGCGAGCAAGAACTGTCTGTTTACAATACTTTTTTGGCGTCCGCCGAGCGCGCTGTTCCGCACCTTTACAAAAGCCTTAACTATTGCGGCGAACTGTTTTTACTTATGGAATACATAGAAGGGCACGACCTGCGGAAGTGCGACCGCGAATCGCTGACTGCGGTTCTTGACGCCTTGATTTATTTACAGAATATGTATTGGGAAAGACGTGAATGTCAGGCTGTCGATCTCACTTTTGAGGCAAGTCTGCCGAGGCAGCAAAACCGAGGCAAGTATTTGAATGATGCGGATTTAGAGCATGCCTATGCAGAGTATCTGAGGCTGTATTCAAGCGTCCCTCGGACGCTATGCCATGACGATCTTTTGCCGTTTAATGTACTGTGTGCAAACGGTCATGCAACTATAATCGATTGGGAATATGCCGCAATACTGCCCTATCCAACATCACTTGCCCGCCTTATCGCCCACGGCGAAGAAGATGAATCGGCTTTTTTCTATATGACGCAGGCAGACAAAGACTATGCCGCGGAATACTACTTTGAGCATTTGTTAAAAGGAAAGGGGATCGACTACAATGATTACCGCAGGACGCTGGATTATTTTCTGCTCTATGAGTATTGCGAATGGATTATGCTTGGCGTGAAGTACAACGAGACAGGCTCCGAGCGGTTCCAAAAGTACTATGCAAAAGCGAAGGAGCATATCAAAACGCTGGCATAGAAGCTAAATCCATGTGCTGTATCCAAGTATAAAGGCCGAACGGTTATTGAATGCTCATAATACAAGGTTATTATAGTATGTTCATTCTACCTAAATAAAAGGAGTGTTGAATAATGATAACGAAAAAGCACGGCACGTCAGATGATGCTTACTCTGAGTTCTATGCCAACAGCCATATTGAGGGAAGATATTCCACTTATATCAGGGGTGCAAGATGCGGAGACGTCTGCGATTTTTTCAAAGAGTATTCTGCCGCATTTCAATTTCCGAACTACTTCGGAGAAAACTGGAACGCATGGGACGAATGTGCTTGCGATTTGGATTGGTTAATGTTTTCTTCTATCGCCATAGTAATTGACAATTATGATAGAATGTTTCGCCTGACCAAACATCCGTCGGATGAAAAACGCCACTTTGAAGAGTGCCTATCCAGAATGCATGAGTACTGGACAGAAGAAGCAAAAGTCCCGTGTGAGATAACAATTTTCTCGGAACAGGGCAAATACGATAATTAAGAGAGTCAAAGATTTCGAGTCTTTTTTTGCGAACTTCACGAAAAATAGAGCGACTAAAAACCGTGATTTCCCCAGTGATATCAAGATTTCCGAGTCAAGTTGGATAGATAGTTAAAATCAAAAGGCCGCTATCGCATTGATAACGGCCTTTTATTGTTATGATGATTTTATGCGTATATTGGTTTTAGTCCTTGAGCTGCTTGCGGTATGCTTCAAGCTCGGACGGGGAGCAATATACGAAGTGCTCCGGCTCAACCTCCACCATCGAGGGCTTCTCAACGGAATAATCATGGTCCCTCTCAGGATCGTAATCCACGCGCTTGCGCGTACGCTCCGTAATGGGATTGGGTTCGGGTATTGCGGAAAGCAAAGCCTTTGTATACGGATGCAGCGGGTTCTTATACAGGTCGTCGCCATTTGCAACCTCAACCAGATGGCCATAGTACATAACGCCGATACGGTCGGAGAAATACTTGACAACGGAAAGGTTATGGGCTATGAAAAGTATGCTGAGACCCATCTCGTCCTTCAAATCGTTCAGCAGATTTATAACCTGCGCCTGCACGGAAACGTCCAGCGCGGAAACAGGCTCGTCTGCAATTACAAGCTTGGGTTTGGTGATTATCGCGCGGGCTATGCCTATGCGCTGGCGCTGACCACCCGAGAATTCGTGCGGATAGCGGGTGGCGTGTTCTTCCACAAGACCAACCTTTTCCAGCATCTCAACCACCTGACGGTGAATTTCATCGCGATCCTTCTGTCCGCGCACCTTAAGACCTTCGCCCACGATTTCCTCTATGGTCATCTTTGGGTTAAGTGATTCTATGGGGTCCTGGAATATCATGGAGATATTCGATGTAAGATAGCTCCGCAAATCTTTTGTCATCTTGCCGGAGATATCCCTGCCGTCAAACAGAACCTCGCCGCCCGTGGGATCATACAGACGGATTATGGTGCGGCCCGTTGTGGTTTTTCCGCAGCCGGATTCGCCCACCAGGCCAAAGGTTTCCGCCCTGCGCACGGCAAAGCTTACGTCGTCAACAGCCTTGACAACCATTTTGTTTTTGCCGTGACCGGAGCTGAAGTGCTGACAAAGGTTTTTTACTTCAAGAATATATTCGTTTTCAGCCATTTTGCACTCCACTCCCTTTCATTCTTTCTATTCTGGCCCTAAGCACTTCGGGCATCTCTATGCCGTTTGCCTTGGCCTTGGGATGCAGCAGCCATGTTGCCGCAGCATGTGTATCGCTTATTCTGAACATAGGCGGCTCCTGCTCATAATCGATTCGCATGGCGAACTGATTTCTGGCGGCAAAAGCGTCGCCCTTGGGCGGGAATATCATGTTTGGCGGCGTACCGGGAATCGCCAAAAGGCGTTCCTTGGTATGAAGATCCGGCATGGAGCTGAGCAGCGCCCATGTGTACGGATGGGCAGGTTCGAAGAATATCTCCTCGCTGGTGCCCGTTTCCACTATCTTGCCCGCATACATAACATTCACACGGTCCGCCATATTTGCTACAACGCCCAAATCGTGAGTTATGAATATAACGGACAGATTGCGTTCCTTCTTGATATTGTTTATAAGCTCCAGTATCTTTGCCTGAACCGTAACGTCCAGCGCGGTGGTGGGCTCGTCACAAATCAGTATTTCCGGATTGCCGGCAAGCGCAATAGCTATAACTATACGCTGGCGCATACCGCCGGAGAACTGGAACGGATACTGCTCAAAGCGGCGCTCCGCATCAGGGATACCCACGGCTTTCATAAGCTCAAGCGCCTTTGCGCGGGCGTCGTGCTTGTTCATCTTGTCGTTAAGCCGCAGCACCTCCGTTATCTGGTGGCCTATTTTCATTATGGGGTTCAATGCGGACAGCGGATCCTGGAATATGAGGCCTATCCTCTTGCCGCGGATGCGGTGGAATTCATCCTCATGCACCTTTGTAAGGTCCATTCCGTCATAAAGAATCTCGCCGGATTCTATTATGGCGTTGTTCGCCAATATACCCATAATGGCCTTGATGCTGACGGATTTGCCCGAACCGGACTCGCCGACTATCGCCAGCGTTTCGCCCCTGTGAAGGTCGAAATCTATGCCGCGCACAGCCTGCACCAATCCGCCGTAAGCGCGGAAGTTGATGCGAAGGTCTTTCACGCTGAGAATTACTTCTTTGTTCATATATTCATTACCCATAGCTTTATTCCTCTCCGCGTTTTGTCGGGTCAAGGGCGTCCCTAAGACCATTGGCGAACAGGTTGAATGCAACCATCAGCAGCGAAATCAATACGGCCGGGAATATGACCTGATACGGATACTGCAGCAGCACGCTCTGTCCGTTGGAAAGCAGAATGCCTATGGAAGGCTCCGGAGGCGCTATGCCAAGACCGATATAGGCCAGGAACGCTTCCGAGAAAATGGCGCCGGGAACGGCGATCATGGCACGGATGATCAGGGGGCCTACGCAGTTGGGCAGAATGTGGCGGAATATAAGCGTCTTGTCCGGCACGCCCATTGTGCGGGCAGCCAGCACGTATTCACGGCCCTTGAAGCGATAGAACTGGGCGCGGATAAGGCGAGATGTGCCTATCCAGCCCGTTACCGTCATTGCAAGTATTATGGAGAACATACCTGCGCCGAACACCAACATGAACAGAATGGTAACGACAACGTACGGCATGCCGTCCAAAACCTCTGCCAAATGCGTAAGGAATATATCTATCTTGCCTCCGCAATAGCCGGATATAGCGCCGTATACAACGCCTATCACAAGGTTTACCGCAACGGATACCGCGGCGATTATAAGCGATATGCGCGCGCCGCGGAAAAGCCTTGTAAGCAAGTCGCGTCCCAAATAGTCCGTGCCGAGCCAATGATATTCGCCGTCTGCCACGCCGCTGTACTTATAATAGTCAACCTTTACGTCGCACATGGTAACGTTCTTAACGTCATGCTCGTTAAAAATCTCGATAATGCAGCCTTCAGGATATCTGTCGGTATCGTCAAGCTTATCCTTGCGGCGGTCTGTAAGCACGCGGGAACCATCGAATATGCCAAGCTTTTCAAGCCCGGGTATTTTTGGGGGCAGATTTTGCTGCGCAACATTCTGCTCAGTATAGGAATACCCTGTGATATTAGGCACTATTATGGCCATCAACACGATCAACAGTATTATTGCGCCGGAGATCATGGATACTCTGTTCTTGCTGAGCCTTATCATTGCATCCTTGAAGAAGCCGACGGGTTTAGTTTTAAACTTTTCGTCCTTTATATCTTCCTGATGCAGGGGTTCAAAATCGGCATCGGGCAAATTTTTAATATCGTCCGGCAGATTATTTCTATCATAAATCATGCTTTCTTACCTCCCACGCGCACACGGGGATCGATCAGGCCGTAGGACAGATCCACCAGCAATATGGTGACCAATGACGTCACCGAATAGAATATCAGGCATGCAACGGTAAGGAAATGGTCGCCGGCCATGATGGATTTTACCGTCAAGCCGCCCTGCCCTGGTATTGCGAAGATGTTTTCTATAACAAGAGAACCACCCATTATGCCCGTTATCATTGCGATAAGGGTATTGGAAATGGGAATAAGCGAATTACGGAAGGCATGGCGCACTATGGATTGAACCTTGGTCAGGCCCTTGGTGCGCGCAAGCAGCAGATATTCCGAAGAAATATTTTCTATCAGTTCACCGCGCAGATACCTTGCTATTGTAGCTATAGGGCTGAGAGCCAGCGCAATGATGGGCAGCACCAAAGAGTGGAGCTGCTGCGCAAGCGTGGCGGCGTTCGTGTCGTAAAGTGTCGGGAACCATTCCAGCTTAAATGCTAAGAAATACTGAAGGGCCGATGCAAAAACAAACGACGGTACTGATATGAATATTACCACGAAGAATGATATCACGTGGTCCACCCATGTGTTGCGCTTAAGCGCGGCTACCGTTCCGGCAATAAGCCCCAACGGTATTGATATGAAAAGAGACAGGAAATTGACCAAAATCGTGGGCGGAAGTCGGTTGATCAATATGCCGAATACCGGCAGACCGGGACGAAGCTTTACGGAAACACCGAAATCAAGCCCGGCAACTATATCCGAAATAAAATAAAAATACTGAACCGGCAAAGGATCGTTGAGATGGAACTTGTCTTCCAGCTGTTTCTGGATTTCAAGCGGCACCTCCGGATTTTCAAAAAGCGACATCGGCATCAGGCGCACCACGATAAAAGAAAGCGACATGATAAGGAAAAGCGTGATGAGCATTGCAGCGATGCGGGACATAATGTATCTAAACATAGGATTCTCCTAACTGCATGGGACTTCCCCGGATAAAGCTTTTGCTATTATCCGAATCGGGGGCATGCCGCCACATTAGGTAGCATGCCCCCGGAAGATGTGTGTTAAGTTAACGTTCGGCTGTTCAGGCGCTTAGTCGGTGACGATATCGCCGTAAGGTTCGCCCCAACCGAAGCCGGGAATATAGGTGTAAACGGGCAGAACCAGGCGGTCGGAATGGAGCTCGTAAACAACATCCTGTACAACGGGGCACTGCACCACATGCTCAAGGTAGATCTCCTCAAGCTTCTGAGTTTCCTGCAGCAGGGTCTCATAATCGCCGTTCTGGATTTCGCGGCAATATGCGAACTGGGCGTCAAACTCGTCGTTGAAGTAGTTGTTGGGGGATCCGGAATAACCGCTGGTGAAGTAGTAGAAGCCTTCGTAAGGATAGGTACGCGCAACGGCACGGGCCCAATCGTTGGGGGAAAGATCCCAACCGTCGTCGCCCTGCTTCTTGTACTCGGTGGTGGAGATGCCGCTGTAGTTCTTTATTTCCACTGTCACGCGGTTGTTAAAGACCTTGGGGAACTCCTCCTGGAGGAACTGAGCGGTCTTGTTCCAGTGTACCTCGCTGGGATCGTAAGCAATGATGATGTTGATAACGGTGTCAGCGGGAACGCCGCACTCTTCATAGGCCTTATTCAGGTAATCAAGCGCAAGCTCGGGGTTGTAGCCTGTGGTGTGGCCTTCTGCGCTCCAGGAGGCAACCATTTCTTCCACGGCCTTGCCGTACTTAGATTCGCGGTAGACGCGGGCACCCTCGCTGAGTATACCGGCCTGGGCGCTTACGTACCAACCGGCGGGTTCCATATGACCAAACAGGTTCTTGGCGATGGTTTCGCGGTCGATGGCGTGATAGATAGCCTTGCGGTAGTTGTCGCTGCCGCTGATGGGGTTATTGGGGTTCTTGCAGTTGATGTCCAGATGGAACACAGAGTTGGAGCCGTATTCCACAAGGCGCGGATCGTCGATGTAGGTTTCGAGGGTATCGGAGTTGGGCGCGAATATATCCAGCTGCCCCTGCTCCCAAAGCTCAACGCGGGCATTCTGCTCGGGAACTACGCGATACTGTACCTCGTCATAGTTGAAGTAATCAGCCAGCCAATGGTCGGGGTTCTTAACATAGGTCTGCACGGAGTCATAGGTCCAATCAGAGAAGATGTAAGGACCGCAGCCCATGAAGTGGTCAAGGTCGGAACCGTAGGAAGTGGTCAGGCCGTCGGCGCTGAGGCATTCGTTCCACAGGGGTTCGTAGCAGGGTACGTTGTTCCTGTTGAAGAAGTGGTTCATAACCTGAGTAGCGGTGTTTACGTCAACGGTGGTTATCTGAATGGTGTAATCATCGATCTTCTTTATACCGACGTCTTCCCAATCGGTGGGTATGCCGCCTTCGGAATTCTGCATGGAATACTGCTCGGCATTCACGATGGTGATGGCGTTGCTGGCCAGGAAGGTGCTCATACGGGGCATCATCACGGGGTCAAGCTGCTGCTTAAAGGTGAACATAAAGGTGTCCGCATTGATGGGATCGCCATTGTTCCACTTTGCATCCTCACGGATCTTTATCTGCCAGTTGTAATCGTCGATCTGAATGGGCTCTTCAGCGGCGATGTCGCAGATCCAGATGTATCCGTTGCCTTCTTCGTTGGGATACTGACGATACAGATAGCTCATGCAATAGGTGGCAACGTTGCCAACGGGGCTATCGACATTGTCAAGGAAGTTGAGGCTCGAATGGTCGGAGCTGAGCACGGAATAATAGACCTTCTTACCATCAGCCGCGGGCTCTACTGCAGGAGCCTCGGTCGGGGTCGTGGTCTCCGCAGGTGTGCCGGCGTTGGGGTCGTCGGTCTGCACAGGATCCTGCGCGGTGTTGGAGGGAGTGCATGCAGCCAGCAGGCCAATTACGAATATCATGGCCAGAAGCAGTGCAATGGTTTTCTTCATGTCGGTTTTCTCTCCTTTTTTGTTCTTTTATTTTTTGCAGAAGCCATTATCGGCTTCAAATTTAAAGTCAAGTTTGTTAGGGTTCCGTTTGTCTTAAAGCATATGTAATAATGAAAGCAGCGCCGATATCGCAATGAGTATTGCTGCACATAGCATATATAAGGATACGTCATCATGATGTTTGCGGCTGTCGCGATATTCAATATAGTCATCTTTCAAGTCGTCTGCCGATTTATGTTCGTTGCGGAAAATCATTTTAAGAAGCTTTACGCCGTAAGAAAGGCTTGTAAACATGTGCATATTTGTCAGCTGATGCGCTATGCCGACGAGCAAAAGCGCCATTCCGGCCGAAAATATCGCATTTATTATCCATACGAAAGCCGTTTGTTCCCTTCCCCTGCAGATAACGTAAGAAACCACGATCCCCAGCACGCAAACAAATGCCATTTTAGGCCATGACTGTTTAAATTTGTTCAACATAGTCTGTTGAGGATAACTCACCAATGTTTCCTCCACCCGGTTTCGTGTATAAGGTTTGGATCCGTCCCTTGGACCCGTTCGGTAATATATTATGTACATTCATACATATATATCAGATAATAAGCATAAGAACACTTTAATTATATGATATTTAAGCACATAAACACCGTCTTGTCAACACATTGTTTCTATGTATACAATTCCGTCTTAATTCGTCGATAGGGGCTTGCTATACCACTAATATGGTAATAGAATATATAATATGAAGTTTTGCAGCAAAGGAGCTTCCCCATGCGTTTAGCAATGAAAGGCGCCACAGCAAAAAATACCCGTTATGCCGATAAGCCAAACGAGGATCTTTTCTTCTTTGACGAGGCAACAGGTTTTGCCATGATACTTGACGGTGTAAGCCGCGACAGAGAAAACGGCATATACCCCAACCCCAGCCCCGCCTGCCGCGCCGACAACGCCTTTGCCGATGCCGCGCAGGCCGTACTTTTGAAAAAAAACGGTGCCGCACCGGCGGACCGCCTTAAAGCGGCAGTATATGCCGGGAACATGGCCGTTGCCGCCGCCAACGAAGGCTTCCCATCCCCATTCCTCCCGGGCACGGTCGGCGTGCTTGCGCTTTTTGCTGAACACAAGCTGCATTATGCATATATAGGAGATTCTAACGGCATATTGATTTCAAACGGAACGCTATCGCATTTTACAACACCTCAAACCGCAGAGGTGCATCGCCGCCGCAAGGAGTTTACGTCCGACGAGATACGCGCCGTTATATGCAACAATCCTTCCCACCCCTGCGGCTACGGCGTATGGAATGGCATGCCGTCCGCCGCAGAGTTTCTGCGCGTGGGCGAACTGCCTTTATCCGCAGGCGACAGGGTCCTTTTATGTACTGACGGAATCGACCCGTTCCTCGCATCGCTGTCTGATGCAGCCTTAGCCGCCATGGATGCCGATACTTTAATTTCTCAGGCCATGGCCTACATGATGCCCGAAGGATACATGGACGACCGCACAGCCATTGTTATAAACATATTGGATGTATGAACGAGGTTGGAACCCCGTGTCATCATAATCCATGATTGCAGAATATACCCTTGTATGCAGAAAAACGGCGTGACCGTGAAGGTCGCACCGTTTTTTTGTATACCGAAAACCCCGCCATAGTGGCGGGGTTGAAAATAGCTTAAGCGATGAACAAAACAGCCTAATGTGCTAAACTGTAAAGAAAGCCTGCCAGCTAAAGAAGTTTAACACATTAGGAGGATGTTAAAATGACAGAACAAAATAACACCACGAACAGTTTAGCACACACAAAGTGGAATTGTAAGTACCACATAGTATTTGCACCAAAATACAGACGGAAAGTGTTCTATGCTGAGAAAAGAGAAGACATACGAGAAATAATACGGACACTATGCCAATGGAAAGGAGTTGAAATAATAGAGGGAGAGGTATGCCCCGACCATATACACCTGCTGCTTAGTATACCGCCGAAACTTAGTGTTTCCGGGTTTATGGGATACTTGAAAGGCAAGAGCAGCTTAATGATATTCCAAAAGTATGGTAATATGAAATTTGCATACAGGAATAGGGAGTTTTGGTGCAAAGGATATTATGTGGATACGGTAGGGAAAAACACGAAAGCTATAACAGAATACATAGCCGACCGGCTGAAAAGAGACAAGGAAGCTGACCAATTAAGTATATTCGACCCACGGGACCCGTTTACGGGTAGCAAGTAATGGGCGCAAGCTGGCAGGCGTTTTATGCGCACTTGTGCGCCGCTAGTATTATTAGGGCTATGCCCGAAACTGAAATACCCCCCGCTATGCGGGGGGATCTTTATTCTTTGCCCAACCTTAATACTTATGACTGTTAAGCATTAGGCCGGCGTGATTTCTGGCGGAGCGGGTGGGATTCGAACCCACGTGCGGCTCATCACCGCAAACTGATTTCGAGTTAGAGTTAGGCTTTGGAACTTTAGCGGAAATAGCGGAACTTAACGGACAATGGAGGACACCGAAAAAGTGAGCAATATCAATGCTTTTCGGGTGTCAAACGCTCAAAAGCCTTGATATAAAAGGGCTTCGAATGAATCCCCTGTTTTGTTCGATTCAGGGGAGAAAACGAGTTCTGAACGGGATTTTGGGGAGAACAAGGGGAGAACAGACCCCTATAATGCAGATAACACCTACTTGGTACCGGATACTGAAAAAGGCGGTTATCAGCATGACTGAAACGGAGAAAAAATTTGATGCTATTCGCAGAGCCTATCCGATCTCCAAAGAGCAGTTGTATCAGATAGCTCACATAAGCAAAGCAACAGCTCTTCATCTCCTGCAAAACGGATTGGTCCCGTGCAAAGATACGGGCAAGAAAACTCGCCGGTACACAATCCGCACCGACGATATAATCTTCTATTTGATTGACCGGGAGCTTCATCCGGAAGTCTATCGCGCACCGGATCGCTGGTATCAGGAACGGTCTGGTCATTACAATTCGCGTGTCACCTATCGGAATGAACTGACGAGGCTGTCCGAAGAGGAACGAGCCAGCTTCCGAAAATACATGGAAGACGAGTTTTGTCAGTACGGTGATCTGCTGACCATCGTTGAAGTGGCTGAGGCAATCGGCTACTGCGATACTTCGCTTTATCGCTGGTGCAACGCCAAGAAGCTCAAATCATTCAATATCTCCGGAAAGTTCCTTATACCAAAGATCAGCCTCGTAGATTTCCTCGTTTCTCAGTACAGCTTCGTCATTACACGAAAAACTTGGAAGCACACGCTGCTCATCAAAAGTTTTCTTGATAGACTTGATACAACAGAATAATTCGTATAGCAAAGCCCCGTTATTGCACTGCGCATAGCAGAACAATAACGGGGCTTATTTTTTGTCAAATTGGAGGTCAAGGCAATGAACACAAGAGATTCTGCCAAGGCATTTGACGCCTTGATGCAGGAAACGCCGTATTCCCATTTCGATAGCGGCTGCGAGGGCATTATACCGGAATGCCGTACTTGCCGCTTTCATCGCCCCTTCTGGAAATATCAGTCCTGCGTGTTTGCAGAGTGTCCCTACTGCTGCAATCCCGTTTCTACCCTCAAAAATCAAAGTGGCACATCTGCTGCCGGAAAGGAAGTCAATCATGGATAACAAAATCGAAGTCTTCAAGAATGAACAGTTTGGAGAAATCCGGACAGCCCTGATCGAAAACGAGCCGTGGTTTGTGGCGGTAGACGTGTGCAGGGCTTTGGAGATCGGCAATTCGTCACAAGCCATTTCACGGCTGGATGCGGACGAGAAGATGATTACCCTCATTTCAAATGAGGGTAATCATCGAGGCAATCCCAACATGACGGTGGTGAACGAACCTGGACTTTACACGCTTATTCTGAGCAGCCGTAAGCCCGAAGCCAAAGCCTTCAAACGCTGGATCACACATGATGTCATCCCCATGATCCGCAAGACCGGCGGCTACATGACGGACTCCCTTCTGGAACGCATTCAGAAGGAACCTGCGGTCATTGTGGAGTTTGCTCAGGCGTTGATTCTGGAAAAGAATCGTGTGAAGGCTCTTGAGTGTGAGCTGAACACGGCGAAGCCCAAAGCCGATTACTACGACGCCTTCATCAATCCGGATGACTGCACCAATATCCGAACGACGGCGAAGGAACTGAAAATCCCGGAGCGCAAGTTCGTCCAGTTCCTTCTCAAAGAAAAGTACCTGTTCCGCTCTCCTTCCGGGCAGCTTCTTCCCTACAACAAGGACAGCAATGCCGGACTGTTCATCGTCCGCGATTTTGTGACGTTCTGCTACACCGGTTCTCAGACCTACTTCACGCCGAAGGGCAAGGAGGTCATCCGAATGAAGTTCCAGAAAAAGTGCGGCGAAGAGCTGCTTCCCAAGATAGCAAGGTGATTTTCGTGGCAGTCTATCGCGTAAACAAGAATCGTGGCTATACCGTCATGGCGAACTTCCACCTCCGAGACAAGAGCCTGTCACTCAAGGCGGTCGGTCTTCTCTCAAAGATGCTCTCGTTCAATGATGGCTGGAAGTTCTCAACCAAGGGACTTTCTGCAATCTGCAAGGAAGGTCCGGATGCCATTCTCTCCGCGCTCCGTGAGCTTGAAAAGCACGGCTACCTTGTCCGGCACCGGCAGAGAGACGGTAAAGGCAGGATGAGCAGCACAATCTTTGAGATATACGAAGAGCCGCAGGAGTCCACGCCAGAACGGGAAATGCCACACACGGAAAATCCATGTGTGGAGAAGCCAGATGTGGATAATCCACGCGGGGATAAGTCCGCACAAATAAATACTGATCAAGTAATTACCCAAGAAAGAAATACTCTCTCAAAGAACTATCAATCCATCAATCTTGATGGGATGGACAGGATGGATGAGCGAAGCGAGTATGAAGAGATTATCAAAGAGAATCTTGACTACGACATTCTCTGTCAGGATCCGAAGTTCGATAAAGACCGCTTCCGGGAGATCATGGACATCATGCTGGATGCCGTCTGTTCCACTGCGCCGACCATCCGCATCAACGGCGAGGATATGCCGCAGCAAGTGGTCAAGTCCCGCTTTCTCAAGCTGAATAGCAGCCACATTGAGTACGTTCTGGAAGCAATGAACAAGAACCCGTCAGACATCCGCAATATCCGGGCATACCTTTTAACCGCTCTGTATAACGCCTCTCTGACGATAGACAATTACTACTCCGCCCTCGTCAATCATGATTTCTACGGGCAGGACAGATCGGCAGGGTCAAAGAAGCCGAAGACCTACGATTATAGCCTTTGTGAAGACACTCTTTAATGAATACCATCGTGAGCAATGCTCGGAAAGGAGGACAGTGTAAATGAAAATCATCTATCGCCGGATTGTGCCGCCTTAGCTTCGGCAGCAGTCCCCATAATCATTCCAACGAAAGGAGGTAAACGCCGCAATGCAGGATGAAGTCAACACCAAAGTTGTTGCAATCATGATCAAGGGCGGCAAAATCTCAGCCGAGGTGCTGAAAAAGGCACTGGACAAGTTCGTGCAGGAGATTGAGAAGGCGCAGAAGCAGATGCAGCAGCCAAAAACCTATCGCGGCAAGCAGTCCATCAAGCATCTGATGAGCCAGAACGCCGCCATCTCCAACATCGAAGTGACGGACGGCAACATCAAGTCCTTTGAGCGGACTGCCAGCAAATACGGTCTGGACTTTGCGCTCAAGAAAGACGTTTCCGTTGAGCCGCCCAGTTATCTTGTCTTCTTCAAGGGACGGGACGTTGATGTCATGACCGCCGCCTTCAAGGAGTTCTCCGCCAAAACCGTCAAGCAGAAGGAACAGCCGTCCATCCGGCACAAGCTGGATCAGGAGAAAGCCCAGAGCAAGGCGCAGCACAAAGAGAAGGTCAAGGTCAAGACCAAGGATCGGGGTGTGGAGCTGTGAACAAACCCGATGTGAAGAAGCTCGTTCTTCTGAACCTTCCGTATGTCTTCGCCTTCTACTTTGCAGATAAGATCGCCGCCGTGTTCCGTCTCGCACCCGGCACAGAGTTCATCGACAAGCTGACAAACGGTTTTGCCGTGTTCGGCACAGCCTTTGCAAATCCGCTGCCCAGCTTCCACCCCATCGACCTGTGCGTGGGCGTTGCCGCCGCCCTGCTCATCCGGCTTGCCGTCTATGTCAAGGGGAAGAACGCGCGGAAGTTTCGGAAGAATATCGAGTATGGCAGCGCAAGATGGAGTGCATAATTTTAAGTGTAAATGACACATACATGGACGCACAGGAGGTTATGCACATGACTGATTATAGCAAAATTACAGCCCTTTACTCCCGCCTTTCCGTAGGCGACGAGGACAGGGACGGCGGCGAAAGCAACAGCATACAGAACCAAAAAATATTTTTGGAGAACTATGCCAGAGGGCAGCACCTAACCAATATCCGGCACTACATTGACGACGACGAAAGCGGCAGGTTTTTTGACCGTTCCGCCTACTCCCGCATGATGGACGATGTGGAAAACGGGAAAATCGGTGTCTGCATTATGAAAGACCTTACCCGCTGGGGGCGCGACTATCTCCAAGTCGGCAACGCGATGGAGATATTCAGACGGAACAATGTGCGCTTTATCGCGGTCAACAACGGCATTGACAGCGAGAAGCCCGACACATTGGAGTTTGCGCCCTTTATCAATATCATGTCGGAGTGGTACGCAAAGGACATCAGCAAGAAAGTGAAAACGGGCATTAAGACCAAAGGCATGAGTGGAAAGCCGATTGTCACCGAAGCCCCTTACGGCTATGTCAAAGACCCGGACAACAAGGATTTTTGGATAATCGACGAGGAAGCCGCCGAGGTTGTCCGTTTGATTTTCCGTCTGTTTATCGGCGGGAAGAACCGCAACCAAATCGCCGTGCATCTGAAAAACGAGCAAATCCCAACCCCCACTTTCTACATGAAAGACCGCGGGCGGGGAACCTGTAAAAATAAGACGCTCAACGAGGATAACCGCTGCAAGTGGAACAAAGCCACCTTGACCAATATCCTCACACGGCAGGAGTATTGCGGCGATGTGGTCAACTTCAAGACTACAAAGCATTTCCGGGATAAACATAACCACTATGTAGACCGGAGCCAGTGGCACATCACAGAAAATGTGCATGAGCCGATTATCAGCCGCAGCGATTTTGAAACCGTACAGCGGATTTTGGAAAACGCACCCGTCAGACACCCCAACGGGGACGGGGAAATCCACCCTCTGTCCGGCTTGCTTTTCTGTAAAGACTGCGGCGCAAAAATGCACATTCGTATAGATTACCGGAACGGCGGCAAGCGGC